>Ga0206125_10000177_pt1 | contig 84145 bp, 70 predicted proteins | sample Helgoland_Spring_4_FD_148598 | JGI IMG/M metagenome (GOLD analysis project Ga0206125, IMG submission 148598) | Pelagic subsurface seawater microbial communities from Kabeltonne, Helgoland, North Sea - Helgoland_Spring_Bloom_20160331_1 | ecosystem: Environmental > Aquatic > Marine > Epipelagic ...
TTTTTTTATTGTAGCTGAGGAGAAGCTTAGTGAAGCAATCCGTTTTCTACTGCGAAGCGCACTAGACCGGCGGTGTTGTTCATTCCTAATTTATTTAAAATGTTTTGTCGATGGTTGTCGATGGTACGTTTGGATAAGAAGAGTTTTTTAGAAATTTCTTCATTGGTCAATTGATCCGCAATGTATTTGAGAATTTCTATCTCTCGTTTGCTCAATCGTGCAACTGCCGGGTTATTACTGTGAAATTCAGCGAATGTCTTGCCTAAAATCCTGCGTTCAATGAGCGAATTGGCAATATCGAGCGCATAATACAGGCGTCCTTCTAGAATGGCTGTGATGGCTTTTATCAGCTCACCGGTATCGACACTCTTTTTAATAAATCCCTTAGCTCCAGCTTTCAGCATGTGCTCTACGACATTCATGTCGTCCGATTCTGAAAATCCTAAGACCGACTGTTCGGGCGATAAGCGCAATAACGATTTCGTGAGTTCTGCACCTGAATGCTTTCCCAATTGCGAATCCGTGACGATTAAATGAAAAGCATATTGATCGGCTAATTTTAGGGCGTCTAGAATGTTTCCGGCCTCTTTAACTTGGAACGAATACGACTCAAACTTGCCCATTTCCAGCATGGTTTTAATGCCTCCTCGTACGATAGGGTGATCGTCCACTACGAGAATACTAATGGTTTTGTTCATAATTGACATGTAAGCGAACGCCTAATGTAGTGAAAATGCTTAAAGTGAATCGATTGAGAGCGTATTAATCACTTAAAAACGTAAAATCGTAAGTATTTAGGCTTGTGGTTATTCACAGTGCGCTGTCAATAAAATAAATGTCTATATTTGTCAAAACTTTTTGACGTACAAAAGGGGGACCTCGAGTCCCCTCTTTTATTGGCGGTAATTTATGGAATACGACAAAGTATCAAAAGCGTTAACGACGGCGGTAGATGAAAACGACGCCTTTTTGGTCGATCTCGAAATCAAGCCCAATAACGTTATTGTTGCTTACGTAGACGCGGATGCCGGATTGACCATTGAGCAAATCAAAATGATCAATCGCAAGGTAGAATCCTTACTAGACCGAGATGATGAAGATTTTAATCTAACGGTAAGTAGCCCAGATTTAACGCGCCCCCTTAAAATTTGGCGTCAGTACAAAAAGAATGAAGGTCGCTTTTTGAAAGTGAAATACGATGATAGAGCGGACGAAGGTCAACTCATCGAGGTAGCAGAGGAGTACATCGTGCTCAGCGTACCACAGAAAAAGAAGAGTGACCCCAATAAAGAATTAAAAATTGAATTCACGGCGCTTACTGAAGCAAAAGTGGCAATTAAGTTTAAATAGGATTATTCAGATATAAACAATGGAAAATCAGGCGATTATTGAAAGCTTCCTCGCGTTTAAGGAGGAGAAAAATATCGACAGAATTACGCTCATGGCATTCATCGAAGAGGCCTTTCGCAATCAATTGCGTAAGAAGTACGAAGACGATGAGAACTTTGATGTGATTGTTAACCCAGATAAGGGTGATTTGGAGATTTGGCGCAACCGTACGGTAGTTGAAGACGGTGCAGTGGAGGACGATAATATGGAAATCGAACTTAGCGCAGCATTGAAAATCGAGCCAGATTACGAAGTAGGTGAAGAAGTTTCTGAAGAGGTTAAATTAATCGATTTAGGACGCAGATTTATTTTGGCATTCCGTCAAAACCTAGTGAGTCGTATTCAAGAGCATGATAGCTCTGAACTGTTCAAGCGTTACAAAGATTTAGAAGGTGAAATCATTACAGGTGAAGTGCACCACGTGCGTCACCGAGAAGTCATCGTTTACGACGACGAAGGAAATGAGCTGATTCTTCCGAAAGATCAAATGATTGGTGAGCGCGAGTTCTTCCGTAAAGGCGATCCTATCCGTGCCGTTGTTAAAGAAGTGGTATTCCGTGGAACAAAACCAGTGGTGATCATGTCTCGTACGGATGAGCGTTTCTTGGCGAAATTATTTGAGCAAGAAATACCTGAGGTATACGACGGTTTAATCACTATCAAGGGTGTAGTTCGTATCCCAGGAGAAAAGGCGAAAGTTGCAGTAGAATCGTACGACGATAGAATAGACCCTGTAGGTGCCTGTGTAGGTATGAAGGGATCCCGTATTCATTCAATCGTTCGCGAGTTACGCAATGAGAACATTGATGTCATCAACTACACTACGAACTTGCAATTGTACATCCAGCGTGCATTAAGCCCTGCAAAAGTGACCAGCCTTAACATTGATGAGGAAGCGGGTCGCGTAGAGGCTTTTTTAGCGCCGGATCAGGTGAGTTTAGCCATCGGTCGTGGGGGTACCAACATTCGCCTTGCTAGTAAATTGGTAAGCATGGAGATTGATGTATACCGCGATGATATCGAAATCGAAGACGATATTGAATTGGATCAATTCTCTGATGAGATTGAAGCATGGGTTATCGCAGAATTGAAAAAGATTGGATGTGATACTGCGAAGAGCGTGTTGAAATTGACCAAAGAGGAATTGGTTTCACGTGCGGATTTGGAAGTAGAAACTGCAGAGCACATCCTAAACGTACTTCAGAAAGAATTCGAAGACGAAGAATAAGAAAACACCTAAAGACACTCTATGAGTAGCGTCAGATTAAGTAAAGCGACAAAAGAGCTTAACATTTCCTTAGACCGTGCGGTGGAGGAATTGGCTAAACATGGCCATGAAATTCCAAACAATCGCAACTATAAAATCACGAACGATCAGTACGAGGTTTTGATGACGGCGTTTGCCGATGACCTTGCGCGTAAAAAACGCTCAGAAGAGGTAAGTCAGCAAGTGAAGGAGGAAAAAGAAATTCTAAGGGGGACGCAGGATACGGTTGAAGTACCCGCTGTAGCGGCCGCCCCTGCACCTGTCGAGGAAGCCTCTTTGGTAGAAGCTCCAAAAGAAGTCGCTCCTGAAAAGCCTGAACCTGTTGCAGAAGAGGTTCCAGTATCCTCGAAAGCAGCCGAAGCAGCGACAGAGGTAGAGGCACCAAATGAGCCGAGCGAAGAAGTTACTCCAGAGGACAATGGTGGTCTAAAGGTGATGGGTAAGATCGATTTAGATACCCAGAAGCCGAAGAAGAAGGAAGCGCCAGCGAAACCTAAAAAGGTAGCGCCAACAAAAAAATCTTCAGGCGCTGGTGCGCAAAACGTACCTAAGCCGATTGAGCCAACACCTGCGAAAGAAGAGGCTCCGAAAACGCCTCAGGATCAAGAGATCACAACGAAATACGTTAAGATTGACGGACCAAAATTCACAGGTCAGAAAATCGTGCTCCCGGTAGAAAAGCCAAAGGAGAACAAGAAGAAGCGTACGCGCATAAAGAAGCAGGGTCCAGGTGGAGCGACACCCGCACAAAATGATCCGAAAAACCGCAACAATACGCGCGGTCCTCAGAAGAGAAGTCCAGCTGGTGGACGCGGACGCAAGCAGCCTGTTGTTGCGAAGCAAGAGTTAACAGACGAGCAAATCCAAAAGCAGATCAAGGAAACTCTTGAAAAGCTTACCTCTGGAAAGAAAAATAAAGGCGCTAAAATTCGTCGTGATAAGCGTGCTGAACGCCGTGAAAGAGAAGAACTCGCGGACATTCAAGCAGCGGAAGAAAGCAAAGTATTGCAGGTAACGGAATTCGTTACTGTTACTGAGCTTGCGAACATGATGGATGTGTCAGTGAACGAAGTCATTGGTTCATTGATGGGAGTAGGTGTGATGGTAACGATGAACCAGCGTTTGGATGCAGAGATGCTCGAGATGGTGGCAGAGGAGTTCGGCTTTAGTGTCAACTTCGTTGATGAAGAGGTTACTGAAACCTTCCTTGAAGAAGAAGATAAAGAAGAAGACCTAAAGCCGCGTTCTCCGATTGTAACGGTAATGGGACACGTTGATCACGGTAAAACTTCTTTATTAGATTATGTACGTAAAGCAAACGTGATTGCCGGTGAAGCAGGTGGTATTACCCAGCACATTGGAGCATATAGCGTAAAAGTACATACGGGACAGACCATTACGTTCTTAGATACGCCAGGTCACGAGGCTTTTACCGCGATGCGTGCACGTGGTGCGCAAGTCACGGATATCGCGATTATCGTAGTAGCTGCAGATGATGCAGTTATGCCACAAACGAAAGAAGCCATTTCACACGCGCAAGCAGCAGGTGTACCTATCGTTATTGCGATAAACAAAGTTGACCGTGATGTGGCAAATCCGAGCAAGATTAAAGAGCAATTGTCGCAAGAGAATGTTCTAGTTGAAGATTGGGGCGGTAGCGTGCAGTGTCAAGAGATTTCGGCTAAAACAGGTCTGAACATTGAAGAGCTACTGGATAAGGTAATCTTAGAAGCAGAAATGCTTGATTTGAAAGCCAATCCTACTAAGAATGCAAGCGGTACTATTGTCGAAGCCTCGTTAGATAAAGGGCGCGGATATATGTGTACTGCATTGATTCAGTCGGGAACCATGAAGGTGGGGGATTACGTACTCGCCGGTCAACATAGTGGTAAAGTAAAAGCCATGCTGGATGAACGTGGCAATCGCATTAAAGTAGCCGGTCCTTCAACCCCAGTGAATCTATTAGGTTTGGACGGAGCGCCAACTTCTGGAGATCGTTTCATCATCATGGACGACGAAAGAGAGGCGAAGCAAATTGCACAAAAACGTCTGCAGTTGCAGCGTGAGCAAAGTGTTCGTTCCCAGAAACAGATGACGCTAGAAGAAATCGGACGCCGTTTGAAGGTAGGAGACTTCCAAGAGCTCAATATTATCCTTAAGGGTGATGTGGACGGTTCGGTTGAAGCGCTTTCGGATTCGCTACAAAAATTAACTACTGAAGAAATACAGGTAAACATCATTCACAAGGGTGTGGGTCAGATTTCTGAAAGTGACGTATTGTTAGCGACAGCTTCACAAGCCATATTAGTTGGTTTCCAGGTTCGCCCTTCTGCACAAGCACGCAAGCTTGCAGAGAAGGAAGAAGTAGAAATCCGCATGTATTCCATCATCTATGATGCCATCAATGAAATTCGCGATGCCATGGAAGGCATGCTTTCTGCTGAGGTCAAAGAAGAGATTAAGGGTACGGCTGAGATTCGTGAAACGTTTAAGATTTCTAAAGTTGGAACCATCGCAGGATGTATGGTTACTGATGGTGTGATTGAGCGTAGTAATGATGTCCGTATCATTCGTGATGGTGTAGTTGTTTACACCGGAAAACTGGGCTCACTCAAGCGTTTCAAGGACGATGCAAAAGAAGTTCGTCAAGGCTTTGAATGTGGTTTAAATATTGAAAAGTTTAATGACATTAAGGTTGGAGATGTCGTGGAAGCCTTTGGATTCACAGAGGTCAAGCGTACACTCTAAGTCGCAATTTTTTAGGATATACAATCCCCCGGGCGCAACGCGCCCGGGGGATTTTTTTTGCTTTCACTTTTGACTAAAGCACGATGCTACCATTTAAAGAGTAACGCTCCTACTAAGAATAACGCGCCATAAACGGCTGCGATACCCACTAGCCAGTATAGCATTAGCAGCGGTGTTGCGGGGCCGTCCTTAATCTCAGGATCATCTGCAACTTTCCAAGCAACGGGCTTCCAGGCTCCACCGGGTCGAACTTTGGCGTAAAACTCTACGAGTGTACTGCTAGATTCTGGAGCGGTTATGTACATCGTTAACAACCATGCGATGGTAGTAAAGCCAACGGTGAAGAAAAAGCTATTGGGAAACGCCCAAGCTAATCCGTAATGGGCAATGGCGTAAGCGATAAATGGCGCTACCGTCGCAGTAATTTCCGCCCACGCATTGATGCGCCACCAATACCAACGTAAAATCAGCACTAAGCCCAATCCTGCCCCACATTCCATGATAAACTGCCAAACACCAGCGATGCTGTTCATTTGCGAGGTAATCAGGAGACCTAAAAACGCCAGTAAAAGAGTGGTCGCTCTCGAAATGCTTAGACTTAAGCGACGTGGCGCGTTGGGTCTAAGAAAGCGCAAATAGAAGTCATTGATTAAATAGGATGCTCCCCAATTTAATTGAGTAGACATCGTGGACATATAAGCAGCGAAGAAAGAGGCAAGCAGCATTCCTAAAATTCCTTTAGGGAGGTAATCGCGCATGATGAAGATGTACCCAAATCTATAGTCTTGCTGGTACTTCAATGCTTCTGGAAGCCGGTCTCCATAAACGGGTTGCCAAGTCTCGAGCCATTGCGCGTATTCAGTTTGTTGTTGGCTAGTAAGCGGTTCACATTCATAGACGCCTGTGAGGCATTCATAGTTAATAAAATCTGGAGTTTGTTCTGCAAGATTGTTTTGACCACCATACAATGCAATGGCACTTAATGCGACGATAATCCATGGCCAAGGGCGCACTGCGTAGTGGCCAATTTGAAAAAGTGCGCTCGCTAAAAAGGAACTGCGTTCGTCCTTAGTAGAGAGCATACGTTGCGCGCTGTAACCTCCGCCACCTGGTTCTGCTCCTGGGTACCAAGAGGTCCACCACACCATTCCGAAGAAGGCAAGGAAGGAGGCCAACGAGATCTGGTAGCGCCCTCCAGCACCTCCCTCACCTACAGAAGGGAGAAAAGAGAACGTCTCCTCAGGGAGTGCGGCGCGTAGGCCTGCAAGGCCACCAATTTCCGGGGCTTTTAATACGTAATAGGCTAAGGCGATAGAGCCGGACATGGCTAATACGAATTGGAATACATCGGTATATACTACTCCCTTGAGTCCCGAAAAACTGACATAAAAGACTACAATAAGCAGAGCAACGCCTGTCCACACAAATGCTGATTCATGAGTCATTCCAAAGAAACCTTCGAGAAGCGTAATCATTGCAACATTAACCCAGCCCATGATGAGCACGTTCATAATGCCTCCGAGATAAATGGCTTTAAATCCACGAAGCAAAGCGGCTGGACGCCCGGAGTATCTAAATTCAATAAACTCAACTTCAGTAGTGAGTCCAGAGCGACGCCACAATCGGGCAAAAAACACGGTGGTCAACATGCCGCCTGCTAGTAAGTTCCACCAAAGCCAGTTCCCGCTAATACCATACTGGCCTACGAGTTCAGTTACCGCTAAAGGGGTATCTGCGGCAAAGGTGGTAGCGACCATAGAAATCCCTGCGATGTACCAAGGAAGGGAGCGGCCTCCTAAGAAGTATTCACTGAGCGTTTTCTTTTTACTTCGACCAAAATATAGACCAATTAAAACAGTCGATAAAAGAAGAAGGACGAGAACAATGATGTCCGTTGTGCTAAGAATCATGGCGCGGTTTAGTTTCGTTTGCTTGCGAAGAAATCGGTGAGTAATTGGGCACATTCCTCTGCCATTACGCCACTGGTTATTTTAGTTTTTGGATGCATAGGACCGCCGTGTTTTTGGTATCCACGTTTAGCATCGCTAGCTCCGTAAACCACATGTTCCATTTGTGACCAAAACAGGGCTCCGGCACACATGGGACAGGGCTCGAGCGTGACGTACAGGGTACATTTTTGAAGGTATTTATTGCCGAGATAATTGCTTGCAGCAGTAATTGCTTGAATTTCAGCATGTGCCGTCACGTCTGTAAGTAATTCCGTTAGGTTGTGGCTGCGTGCTATGATGCGTCCACCAGCTACGATTACCGCTCCAACTGGGACTTCTCCTGCCGCTCCCGCAACCCGAGCTTCAGCCAAAGCAGCCCGCATATATATGTTGTGATCGTTTAGGTCTATCATCTTCTGCGCAAAATAGGGAATTGGCCCACAAGTTTGGCTATTTTTGCGGTTCAAACACCATCAAAGATGTACAGATCTCATACTTGCGGCGAATTGCGCGCATCACACATAGGACAAACAGTAACGCTCGCCGGTTGGGTTCAGCGCTCGCGCGAATTAGGCGGCATGACCTTCTTAGATTTACGTGACCGATATGGTATTACGCAAATTGCGTTTAACGAGGAATGGGATGCGGAGCTATTGAAAGCAGCACGTAGTTTGGGCCGTGAGTGGGTCGTACAAATCGAAGGCGAGGTAATTGAGCGCCACAGCAAGAATGCCAAAATTCCTACAGGAGACGTGGAGATTAAGAGTATAAAGCTCGTAGTATTAAACGCAGCGAATACCCCGCCGTTCACTATTGAAGAGGAAAGTGATGGTGGCGAGGAGCTTCGTATGAAGTACCGCTATTTAGACTTGCGCCGTGGGCCGCTACAAAGAAACTTGGCTCTTCGAAACCGTGTGAATATCGAGGTACGCAAGTATCTAGACGCACAAGGCTTCATGGATATCGAGACACCATTCTTGATTAAGTCTACGCCAGAGGGCGCGCGCGATTTTGTAGTGCCTTCGCGTATGCAGGAAGGCAAATTCTACGCATTGCCGCAGAGCCCACAGACGTTCAAGCAGCTCCTGATGGTAAGTGGTTACGACAAATACTACCAGATTACGCGTTGTTTTCGTGATGAAGATTTACGTGCGGACCGTCAGCCAGAATTTACACAGATTGACTGTGAGATGGCTTTCGTGGAGCAGGAAGATATTTTGAACACTTTTGAAGGATTATTGCTTCACCTGTTGAAGGACGTGAAGGGTGTTGAAATTGATAGCGTGCCGCGCATGACCTATGCAGAGGCTATGGAACGCTATGGAAATGATAAACCGGACATTCGCTTCGGGATGGAATTGGCCAACCTAAATGCTTTGACGCAAAACCTTGGTTTCATGGTCTTCGATCAGGCAGAGACTGTGTTGGGTATTGCGGTTCCCGGCGCGGCATCTTGGACGCGCAAGCAGATTGATAAATTGACCGATTGGGTGAAGCGCCCAGACATCGGCATGAAGGGTATGGTGTACTGTAAGATCAATGAGGACGGCACCTACAAGAGCTCTGTAGATAAATTCTACACACAAGAACAACAAGCCGAATGGGCGAAAGCTGCTGATGCGAAGCTGGGTGACTTGATTTTAATTTTAGCCGGTGAAGAGCGCTTAACGCGTAAAGCCACATCAGAACTACGCCTTCACATCGCAGAGGAAATGGGCTTACGCAACCCAGAGGTCTTCGCACCACTATGGGTAATGGACTTCCCGTTGTTGGAATGGGACGACGAAACGGAGCGTTATCACGCGATGCACCACCCGTTTACTTCTCCAAAGCCCGAGGATATCGCCCTCATTGATACAGATCCAGGAAACGTTCGTGCCAATGCGTACGACCTTGTATTAAACGGAAACGAGATCGGCGGGGGTTCTATTCGTATCCACGACAGAGCCTTGCAAAGCCGCATGTTTGATTTGTTAGGATTTAGCAAGGAAGAAGCAGAGAAGCAGTTCGGTTTCTTGATGAGTGCTTTTGAATACGGAGCGCCTCCGCACGGTGGTTTAGCTTTCGGTTTTGACCGATTGGTAGCAATCCTCGGCGGTGCTGAGGTTATTCGCGATTTCATTGCTTTTCCAAAAAACAATGCGGGTCGTGACGTAATGATTGATGCTCCGGCTACTATAGACAGCATCCAATTAAATGAGTTAAAGCTTATAACTACTGCGAAAACGGAAGAATAGAGTATAGCTTTTTGTTTAGATTAGGGTCTTTAAAACCCTATTATGCTACGCAGCCTTTTACTTTCTGTAGCCTTTACCGCCGCTTTTTTACCAGCCACATCTCAAAACCGTGAGACTTCTGCTCTTAGTGCATCTGACATCGCGTCGATGACATGGGTAGAAGCTATGCAAGATTACCGCGTGAATTTTCATACGGTAGTGGATAAATTCAATGCTGAATTTGATGGTAAGCCCTATGAAAAAGGGCACGGCTGGAAGCAATTCAAGCGCTGGGAATACATGATGGAAGAGCGTGTTGGTGAATCTGGTGTTCGCCCACATCCATCCGTTTTGTACCGAGCCATTCAGCAGCAACAGGCATCTACTACAACAGAATATGGCGAGTGGTCAGTCATGGGGCCGGTGAATGCTCCCTCAGGTGGAGGAATTGGTCGCATCAACGGAGTAGCCTTTCACCCTAATCATCACGATACCATTTATGCCGGCGCCCCAGCAGGCGGCCTTTGGGTAAGTTACGATGACGGTCAAAGTTGGACCACGTTTACAGACGAGCTCACCAACCTAGGTGTTAGTGATCTAGCCATTGATCCTCTACACCCGGATACCATGTACCTCGCAACAGGTGATCGTGATGCTGCTGACACGTATAGCTTCGGTCTATTAAAGTCTACGGATGGTGGAATCACATGGAACACGACTTCTTTGTCATGGTCTACCTCTCAGAACTATAGAATAGCACGTATTGTCGTGCATCCAGACAGTACACATATAGTTATGGCGGCTACGAACGCAGGAGTTTATCGCAGTACCAACTACGGTCAGAACTTCACGTTAGAACAGAGCGGTTCTTTTTATGGAATGCGCATGGGCCACGGAGACACTGTTTTTGCTACGACAAACGGTTCTAGTCCAAAACTATACCGTTCACTTGACGCTGGAGAAACCTGGTCACAGATGTCCAACGGCCTTCCAACAAGTGGTAAGTACCGCTGTGAGGTTGCGGTAAGCTCAGCTCCAGGTAAGGTATACCTTGTTTACGGCGATTCAAATTACGGTTTTGGTGGTCTCTATCGCTCTACAAATGGTGGGTCAAACTGGACTCTGATGAGTTCTACGCCCAATATTATGGGTTGGTCAAATAGCGGTTCAGGCTCTGGTGGTCAAGCGTGGTATGATTTAACCATTGCATGTGATCCCAATTCTGAAAACACCATTTACGTGGGCGGTGTGAACATATGGAAGTCAACCAACGGCGGTACCAACTGGACTTGCGTGGGACACTGGTACGGTGCAGGATCAACGCCCTACGTTCATGCGGATCACCACCATGCGGATTTTAGACCGGGTACCTCTGAATTGTACGTAGGAACCGATGGCGGTGTTTATAAAACTACAAACAGTGGAAGTTCTTGGAGTGATTTGAACGACGGGATGAACATCACGCAATACTATAAAATTAGTCAGAGCACTTCTGATACCGCGGTTATTTTAGCAGGCGCTCAAGACAACGGGTCCCATTTGCGCAGTACGACCGTGAATTGGTCTGAAGTCACAGGTGGTGACGGAATGGACAATGGTGTAGATGCGGTGAACGATAACCTCATGTATACTTCAGTTTACTATGGAGATTTTTATAAGAGCACAAATGGCGGTGGCTTTTTCAGTTCTATAAATACATTATCTGTTTCGGGCTCAGGAAACTGGGTAACGCCTTTTAATACAGATCCAGTAACTACGAACACCGTTTACGCAGGTTTCAAGAAAATATGGAAATCCACGAATGCGGGAGGTTCCTGGTCAGCTACCTCCTCAAATAATATTAGCGGTAATTCTAACATAGACGAATTTGAGGTAGCCCCGTCGAATACGAATTATATTTATACGCTCATAAACAGTAATATCTACGTCTCTACAAATGGTGGAAGTAGTTGGTCTAGCATTACTCCTTCCGGCTCGATGAGCCCATCTCCTAATAATATTTCAGGCGTAGCTATTGATCCTAACGATGAAGAGCATATCGTGATTTCTATTAGCGGTTATGCAGGTAATAGAAAGGTGATGGAATCCTTTAATGCAGGTTCAACATGGTCTAACCTAAGTTCAGGTTTGCCTAATGTTCCGGCTACGGCAGTAGCTTTTGAAGGGGGCTCTAGTGATGGTATTTATGTAGGTACAGATATAGGTATGTACTATACGAGCTCTAATTTTTCGAATTGGATCAGTTTTAATAAAGACTTGCCGAACGTCATTGTTTCGGACATTGAGATTTATGCTGACGATGCCCTTATTCGTATCGGCACATTTGGACGTGGTGTTTGGCAAAGCCCATTAATGAGTGGATTTACGAATGCGCCGGTAGCATCCTTTACAGCTGATCCCCTTGCTACCTGTTCTTTAGGCGATACTATTTCGCTTACGGACCTATCTAGTGGACTTCCTACTTCTTGGTATTGGCAGATTACGCCCTCAACCTACAGCTTTGCAGGAGGGACCAGCGATAGTTCCCAATTCCCGAAAGTGGTCTTTAATGCAACAGGTGCATATACGGTGACCTTGACGGCAAGCAATAATTACGGAACAGACGATACAACAGCATTTCAGATTCTAGGAGTGGGTGGTGCACCATTACCTTTTATTGAAGATTTCGAGTCAGGACTTTCTGGTTGGGAGATTGCTAATCCTGACGCGGGCATCACTTGGGCTGCAGCTACAGTAAATGGAACCAGCCCGGGAAGTACAGCGATGACGATCAACCACTATTCTTACAGTACAACAGGTGCTTTAGATGAATTGATCAGTCCCGCGCTTGACTTTACGAACGATACTTTAATTAATCTGGAATTTGAATATGCCTCAGCGTATTATTCGAGCGGTTATAAGGATAGTTTGAAAGTTTATGTGAGTGACGATTGCGGATCAACTTGGGATTTAGTGGCAGCTTACGACGTTTCCGACACCAGTTTCACGACAGCTGGGGCAGTGACTTCTGCTTTTGCACCTGCAGATTCTACCTATTGGTGTCATGGTTCTTCTTCCGTAACCTGCCCGACTATTGATTTAGACGCGTACAGCGGTAATGCTGGGGTCCGGGTTAAATTCGTCGCAGTGAATGGCTATGGCAATAATATCTATCTAGATAATATTAATATTTCTGGCCAAGCTCTATTCCCTCCAGTGGCCGCTTTCACGGGTGATACTGCCGGTTGTACAGGGAAGACATTACAATTCTATGACTATACTGCACCGTCTGCAGCATCGCGCATGTGGTCATTCCAAGGCGGAACCCCGAGCATCAGCACTTCTGCGAATCCATCAGTGACCTATGCGACTTCGGGTACTTACGATGTTAAACTTGTAGTTGCTAATGCTGCGGGAGTTGACTCTGTAGTATTGTCTAACTATGTAACCATCATCAATGCTCCTTCAGCGGGTATTGCACTTACGAGTTCAGTATCTGCTGCACTCTGTAATGGCGATAGCGCAACATTTACGGCAACACCAACCAATGGTGGATTGAATCCAACAATAAATTGGATCCTGAACGGTTCAGTGGTCGCAAGCAATACATTCATGTATGGAGGTACTTTCGCAAATAACGACGTACTTAAAGTAGAAATGATAAGCGCAGACGATTGTGTCGCTAATCCGGTAGTAGCTGACTCTACCATCTTATCAGTGAACAGCCTTCCTGCTGTTACACTTGGTTCGCAAGGTTATGTTTGTGAATTGGATGGGCCTAAACTTCTTTCAGGCGGCCAGCCTGCTGGCGGTGTGTATAGCGGTTCTGGTATAGTCAATGATAGCATTTACCCAGCAACGGCGGGAGTTGGCTCTCATTGGGTTTATTACACATACACGGATGTTACTACAGGTTGCTCGCGGACAAAACAACGTGCAATTAGTGTACAACCGGCACCCGGTAAACCAACGGTTTCTCAGAACACTGCTGGTGAGCTCGAGGCAGCAACGCCTGCGGGAACCTTTACGTATGAATGGTTGGACGCAAACATGAATCCAATTAGTGGGGCAAACGGAGCGACTTTCTTGCCGCAATCGAATGGAGATTATTACGTTCGAATAGTCTCAAATATTCAGTGCTCAAACGTTTCAGATGCCTACAGCGTGATGAACATAGGTCTAGGTGAAGCTTTGACTTCAGGTTGGAGTGTATATCCAAACCCGGCACAAAAAGTATTGACTCTTCGTGTTGAAGGAGCTGCAGATGTACGCTTGTTAGACGCTTCGGGAAGATTGGTATACTCTGGCAGAGTAAGCGGAGAGGCACAGTTAGACGTGCAAGATTGGGCACGCGGTACCTACGTGCTTCAGATTATAACCGATGCCGGTGTAGCGAATGAAGCGATTGTTTTGCAATAAGTTTAAACTTTGATAAAAGAAAAAGCCCCGAAGCATACGCTTCGGGGCTTTTTTTATGTAAAAAAGGCTAGAGCGATTATGCAACAGCCATATGTGCAATCATGCTTTTGAATAATTCCAATCCGTCTTCATTCCTAAGCTCTGCATCTGCTGCGCGCTCCGGGTGTGGCATCATGCCAAAAACGTTTTTAGTTGCATTAGAAACCCCTGCAATGTTCTCTAGCGCTCCGTTAGGATTAACGGCAGCACCAACTTCTCCTTCAGCGGTGCTGTATTGGAAAAGGATTTGATCGTTGGCTTTTAATTCTGCCAATGTTTCCTCTGAGCAGTAGTAGTTTCCTTCACCGTGTGCGATAGGAATTTTATAGCCGCGCGCGTGGTCTAGATCTGCGCTAATACCCGCCGATTTAGAAACGGGTTTGATGTATACGTTTTTACAAATGAACTTATGGCTGTTGTTGTGACGAAGCGCCCCAGGCAACAATCCACTTTCCGTAAGAATTTGAAACCCATTGCATACACCTAAAACATAACCGCCATTGTTTGCAAACTCAATCACACTACCCATGATAGGGCTCATCTTTGCGATTGCTCCTGAACGCAGGTAATCTCCATAAGAGAAACCGCCAGGCAATACTACACAATCCACTCCTTGAAGATCCGTGTCTTTGTGCCATAAATTGACTGTTTCGTGTCCCATAATGGTTCCGAGTACATACATCATGTCGTGGTCACAGTTAGACCCTGGGAAGGTGATTACACCGAATTTCATAGCAACTAGCTTAAAATAATTTCAACAAAGGTACGTGCTTTTGGTAGAATATGCGACTGGTAACGCCGATGGGATCTATCCAGTTGTTGCCGTTTTATTTACGGGGATATTGTGCATCGGAAAAACTTGCCGGTACGTCTTTTTTTGCTCTTTACTGAGAGCTCAGTTTATGGGTTATAGATTGATAGGGGTAGATTTTTTATTTGTAGCGATGAAGCATTTTTTAGTCGGATTTGAACGGAATAAATTCCAGTAGATAAATCCTTTTCACCCCACAAATACGGCCCTATTCCGATAGGATTATCTCCTGCAATACCCTCAAAAGAATGCCACTGGGTGATGGGGCGGCCGCCGCGATCTAAAAGCCGAAGGGAGAGGATGTCTCCGGCCGCCATGGACACCCACAGATCGGTCGAAGGCAGGTAATAATTAGGGTCAAAGCTGAGGTGGGAGCGTTTAAGATGCGCGCTGACTTCGACGCCACCCATGGAGGAGGCGCAGCTGTTGATGGCGTTCGGTGAGGCTTCTGAAGGGCAGCACCAGCGTGCATGGTGGGGTGCCCAATTCGAGGGAGCGCGACTAGGACTGTCTAGGGAAATGCGTTCCCAACTTCTGTGTTCGAGCGGCGCTTCCCACGGGCTATAGGTCATTTCGTCAAAGGTTTGTGCGCCGGTTCCTTGCAGGAGCAGCGTGGTTGTATCGTTTGGCAAAGCGGTAGGGCTTGGAAAGGCACGAATTTGATGTGGAGCGAGTAACGGGAAGAGGGGTAGTTGTAGCGCACAAAATGTAGGTGGGGTATCGTAAAATCGGTATGCTGAAGTTCTAGAAGCGGTAGTTTTTAGAAGGCGCAGAGGGTCAAGACGAATGGGCCTGTGACTGGTGGAGGCCAGTTCTATGAACTCTTCTAATTGGTCCGGAGCGGCGTGGACTTCATTGATGAACACGGTTCCTGAATCCGGGAATTCAGCAGGTAAAAGCTGGAGGCTAGAATCTCCCAGTATTGGTGGGAGTGCCGTTTGCACCACGGGCAGTAAGAAAGGCGCATCGGAGGTCCATTGTGCTTGCAGTTGTGGTGAAAGCAGGTGAAGGTAGGAATAGAGCGAATGGGAAAATTGAACAAAGTTGGTACCGTTTTCATCCCCAAAAAGACCGTTGGGTGGGTTTTTAGGAAGGTTTTTAGACGGAATTGGTCCATTAATTGGGGTTGCAGTGGGAACGACGCGCCATTGAGTAGTGGTATAGGATATGGAATCGGCGAGTAATAAGAAATCACCAAAGGATTGATGCGGGGCATACGGAAAATTGTAGGGTTGAACAGCAACAGAGATGCCTTCGTTTTTCAGAATGAGTACGCCTTCATCGGGCAGAGAAAACCCTGTAAGGTTTTGTGTGTTTTGACCGTATCCGTAGCGGATTGTTCCAGAATCTAGGGGGCAAGCAATGGTTTTTTTTGTTCCACTCTCCGTGATGAGGTCCAACACTGCTTCGGGCATGGGAACTTGACTGTAGGCAATAAAATAATCGCCCTGGCTTCCTTCAATCTGGTGGATGCCGATAACTTGTACGCTTTGACGGTCCGGATAGTTCAGTAGCACGGAGTCTACAGCGAAAAAGGTGAGATTACCCGCTGTGTCGACGGCTAGGGGAACTTCTATAGCCCACCGACCCAGAGGAACGGGCCGATCGAAGAACACGTCCCAATGCGAAGGCCCCAGATAGGGATAAAATGCGGTATCAAGAGCTGTTCCGTCCTGCGCGCGGGCAATGACGCCGTTTAAACTTCCAGGCGCAGGTAAGGCAGGTTCTGACCAATTAAGCCTGAGGTGCCGTGGCGATAAAACATCAATGGCTCGCAATTTCGGCGCGACGGTATCACGAAAAGCATAGCCTTCGGCCTTCAATGTTGAAAATAAAAATTTATCCACACGGCTTGAGGTAAAGGTGCAGTGCAGACTGAGACTTTTTGAGGAGCGAAGCGTGCTGTCGGTCGTGCTGAATAAGAGTGTGTCCGTATCATACACGTGAAAAGTGTAGTTGCTATCGCGTTCAACCCGAAGTGCAACGGCTACTGCATTCCGGTTCACGTAGCCTGAAATTGCAGCGAGAACGCTGTCTTTTTCAGGGGTATGCAGCATCAAGGAAAGATCATCGCCACTGGATCCGGAGAGTTGAATGGCGTAATAACCCCAGTCCGATTCGATGAACTTAAAACTGCAAAAATTAGCTGTGGACGGATTAAAATCCATCTGCATTTTGAGGCTCCAATTTCCGTGGAGCGCAGCGCGACTTTCGCGACGCCATTCCAAAGAACCCGCAGCAGGCGCTGCGCTCCGCAACCCATCTGCTGAAAATTGCATCCACGCGGTATCGCCCTCCCAGTCTACATGTGGAGCAGTTAAGGAGTCGAGAAGTTGGTAAAATTGGCCTGTGGCCGCGTTAAAAATGAGGCAGAAACAGAGTGTTAGTGCACTACGAAACAAGTCGGTGAACATAAGGCAGTTTAGAAGTAGCTTTGCGGGGTACTATATAAGTTAAGTCAATTTTTATGAGAATTGCAGTTGTCGGCGCCACGGGAATGGTTGGCCAGATTATTTTGAAAGTATTGGCGGAACGCAGCTTTCCTGTCACGGAACTTATTCCTGTGGCATCCCAGCGTAGCGTGGGAAAATCGGTCGCTTTTGGCGGACGGGATTGGACCATTCAAAGCCTGGACTCGGCCGTTGCTGCGGTACCTGATCTCGCACTTTTCTCCGCGGGAGGCGAAACCTCATTAGAATGGGCGCCAAAATTTGCCGCGGCTGGTACGCGTGTTGTCGATAATTCGAGCGCATGGCGCATGGATGCCGACAAAAAATTAGTAGTACCAGAAATCAACGCGGATGCATTAACTGCTCAAGACTTCATCATTGCAAATCCCAATTGCTCGACCATCCAATTGGTCATGGCACTGCATCCGCTGCACCAAGCTTTTGGAGCGAAGCGCGTCATCGTAAGCACCTACCAAAGCGTTACTGGAACTGGTAAAGCAGCTGTTGATCAGCTCGAGGGAGAGCGTATTGGCGAAGATCCACAAATGGTTTACCCGTATAAAATTGACCGCAATTGTATTCCGCATTGCGATATTTTCCTCGAGAACGATTACACCAAAGAGGAAATGAAGATGACCCAGGAAACCGTAAAAATCATTGGCGATACCGGGATAAAGCTGTCCGCTACCGCCGTTCGCGTTCCCGTGCAGGGCGGACACAGTGAGAGCGTGAACGTAGAATTTGAGCGCGAATTCACTTTGGATGCGGTGCGAAAGATCTTAAATGACACTCCGGGCATCACCCTTCAGGATCGCCCTGAATTCAATACCTATCCCATGCCGCTTATGGCGGAGGGAAAAGACGATGTATTTGTGGGCCGATTGCGCCGCGACTTCACCGCCGATCGCGCCCTGAACCTATGGATTGTTAGCGATAACCTTCGTAAGGGGGCTGCTACAAATACCGTTCAAATTGCTGAGGTCTTGTTGAAGAAAGGATTCATCGGATAATTTTTAATTCGATCGTACTTCAGCCGAACCACCTTTGTCGTTTTTGCGTTACTTAGGTATGAGAATTAAAGCAATAGCAATGGCTATGTTCGCCTTTCTGGCGAGCTGTACGGCCCAAACCAACAAAAAGATGAGCGACGCATATGCGATGGCCACCATACCGGCACCCGAAGAAGGACAAGAAGTAGCGGTCTTAGCATCGGGATGTTTTTGGGGCACAGAATTTTATTTGCAAAAAATACCAGGTGTGCTTGCAACGACTTGCGGATATACAGGTGGAATGGTCAAGAATCCGACCTATCGTGAGGTCTGCAGTAAGCGTACGGGTCACTACGAAGCCGTATATGTAGTTTTTGATCCGGAGCAGGTTTCGTTTGAAGAGATCGCACGCGTATTTTTTGAAACGCACGACCCCACCCAACGGAATGGTCAGGGCCCTGATATAGGGCCGCAGTACCGTAGTGCGGTATTTTTCCAGAATCAGGTACAACGTGAGGTTACTGAAAAACTCATTGGTTTGCTTGAAACCAAGGGCTACGATGTGGCCACTGAGGTTTTACCGGCAGCAACCTTCTATTCAGCTGAAAATTATCACCAAGATTATTACGACAATAAAGGAGGTACTCCGTATTGTCACGCCCCAAGGAAACTGTTTTAACCACCAATTAAAATTGGGGAGAACAAAAAAGCCCGGCGCAACGCGCCGGGCTTTTTAATACAATCTTGTCTTGAACGCTTATTCAACCAATTCGAAATCTTCCATAAATTTCGTAGTGTAAACACCTCTGCGGAAGTCTTCATTTTGTAACAATTGCTGGTGGAATGGAATAGTCGTTTTTACACCTTCAATAACAAATTCACCTAAAGCACGCTCAAGCTTATCAATAGCTTCATCACGCGTGCGTGCTGTCACAATCAATTTTGCAATCATTGAATCGTAAAACGGTGGAATCATATATCCGCTGTAACAATGTGTATCCAAACGTACTCCATGGCCTCCTGGCGCATGGAACGAAGCAATCATTCCTGGCGATGGACGGAAGTCGTTAAAAGCGTCTTCAGCATTAATACGAACTTCTATACTGTGCATTTCTGGGAAATAGTTTTTACCTGATATTTTTTCTCCGGCAGCAACTTTGATCTGCTCACGAATCAAATCGAAGCCAACAACTTGTTCTGTGATTGGGTGTTCCACTTGAATACGTGTATTCATTTCCATGAAGTAGAAGTTTCGGTCTTTATCAACTAAAAACTCAACTGTTCCAGCTCCTTCGTAGGCTATGAATTCTGCAGCCTTGACAGCAGCATCCCCCATTTTCTTACGGAGCTTATCAGTCATGAACGGCGAAGGCGTCTCCTCTACCAATTTTTGGTGACGACGTTGTACCGAACAATCGCGCTCAGATAAATGACAGGCTTTACCATAACTATCACCGATCACTTGGATTTCGATGTGTCGCGGCTCTAGAATGAGTTTCTCCATATACATGCCGTCGTTACCAAAGGCAGCAGCAGATTCTCTTCGTGCACTTTTCCAAGCACCCTCCAGTTCACTTTCTGCAAAAATTGCGCGCATACCCTTACCACCACCGCCTGCGGTAGCCTTCATCATCACTGGGTAGCCTATTTTCTTTGCAGTTTTTCGTGCATGCTCAAGGGAATCAAGAATACCCTCAGAACCCGGTACACACGGTACACCTGCTTCTTTCATGGTTTCCTTCGCCGTCGCTTTATCTCCCATCTTATCGATCTGATCTCCAGTAGCACCAATAAACTTAATACCGTGCTCTGCACAAATCCTTGAGAATTTCGCGTTTTCACTTAAGAATCCATAGCCTGGGTGAATGGCATCCGCATTCGTAATTTCTGCAGCGGCAATAATGTTAGGAATGCTTAAGTAGCTTTCAGATGACGCAGCAGGTCCGATACAAACTGCTTCGTCGGCAAAGCGAACGTGCAGGGATTCAGCATCTGCTTTTGAATAAACAGCAACCGTTTTGATACCCATTTCTTTACACGTACGAATGACGCGAAGGGCAATCTCACCACGGTTGGCAATGAGTACTTTCTTAAACATAACCTTGTAGGTTTAAACTGAATTAAGAAGGATCAACCAAAAACAATGGCTGGTCGTATTCTATTGGAGTTTGATCGTCTGCAAGAATCTTAACAATCTTACCGCTTATTTCACTTTCGATTTCATTGAAAAGCTTCATGGCTTCGACGATACAAAGCACATCGCCCGGCTTGATCGAATCACCCACTTTTACGAACGCATCTTGATCTGGTGATGGCGTACGGTAGAATGTCCCGATCATTGGAGAATTGATAGTGATGTAGTTTGCATTTTCGTCAGCTTCTGCTGGGGTAGGCGCCGCTGCTGCTCCTTCTGCTGAGGCAGGTGCTCCTCCTCCTGCTAAAGCAGGCATTTGTTGCGGTGCAACGGCCTGGATAATCGTAGGCTGTTCACTAGCATCAGGGCCAGTTTTAATATTAATCTTGAAATCTTCTGTTTCTAAGCTCACTTCTTGAGCACCACTTTTGGCGACAAATTTGATGAGCGCCTGGATTTCTTTCAAGTCCATTTTTAAATGTATTTAGGAATATGAAGTTACGAGTTATTTTTTATCAATGGCCCATTTAACCCACATGGCGCCCCAGGTAAATCCACCACCAAATGCAGCGAAGAAGATGTTATCTCCTTTCTTGAATTTGTCCCTGTAATCCCAAAGTCCTAGCGGGATAGTAGCCGATGTGGTATTGCCGTAATTTTGAATGTTGATGACTACTTTTTCTTTAGTCAATTCCATACGACGCGCAGTAGCATCGATAATTCTTAGATTCGCTTGATGTGGAATTAAGTAGGCGACATCTTCACCTGTAAGATTATTTTTTTCGAGTAGTTCAGCCGAGGTGTCTGCCATACGGCTCACGGCAAAACGGAAAACGCTCTGTCCTTCTTGACGAATGGCATGTTGTTTCTTATCGATAGTCTCGTGCGAAGGAGGAAGGAACGAACCGCCGGCCTCAATGCGGAGGAAATCGCGTCCTGTTGCATCGGTTCTAAGAATTTCGTCTTGAACCCCTAGGTCTTCGTGGTTAGGCTCCATGAGTACTACCCCACAACCGTCACCAAAAAGAATACAAGTGGTACGGTCAGTATAGTCAACAATGGAAGACATTACATCCGATCCTACGACTAGAACTTTCTTGTATTTACCACTTTCAATGTAAGCAGCAGCGTTACTAACGGCATAAAGAAAAGAAGAACAAGCTGCTTGCAGGTCGAATGCGTAGGCGTTTGTAGCACCAATTTCTTGTGCGATGTACGCCGAGGTAATAGCTACTGGCATATCCGGTGTGACTGAAGCGAGAATAACGAGATCTACATCGTCGACGGTAACACCATATTCGTTTTTCATGACCTCAACAGCCTTGATCGCGAGGTACGATGCGCCCATTCCTTCTTCAGGCTTTAGGATGCGACGTTCCTTGATGCCTGTGCGTGAAGTAATCCACTCGTCATTGGTTTCGACCATTGTTGCCAATTCTTCGTTGGTCAACACATATTCTGGAACGTATCCGCCGATAGCGGTGATTGCTGCTTTCATGGTTTCTTCAGTTGTAGGGGGCTAAAATAGCCTGTGTGGAACACTTAAAGGGTTATAAAAAAGAAAAAGTAGCCCAAAATGGAGCTACTTTTTTAACAATCAATGTTTTTATAGAATGGCTTAAGCCTTTTCCATGACTACCTTACCCTTGTAGTACAACTTACCTTCGTGCCAATGCGCGCGATGGTACAGGTGGGCTTCACCAGTGGTTGGGCAGATAGCCAATTGCTGATCAGCTGCCTTGTAGTGTGTTCTACGCTTGTCTCTTCTAGTGCTCGACTGTCTGCGTTTAGGATGTGCCATCTCTACTTAATTATTTATTCAACAAGTTTTTTAGTTGATCCCATCTAGGATCTGTCTTTTCTTCTGTTTCGTCTTCTTCCTCCTCGATTAAATCTTCAAGACCATTACTGGCATTCGGGCCTAAGAGCTTCGATGGAATACTGAGTACCACCAATTCATAGAGCATTTGAGCTGCGTTAAACTGGTAGTTGCCGTGCGGCAAAATGAGGAGTTCCTCATTTTCATCATTGTATTCATCTCCGAACTTAATTTGCATTACAAAGCTATTTTTTAGCGCTTGTGTATACATCTCATTCGTAATGTCACAAGGAACTTCTATGCTTCCAGCAAAATGTAATTCTAAATCTAGAACCGTTTCACTTTTCAACATTTTTAGCTCAGTTGTGCCACGTAAGCCGCGGTAATCTGAATATTCAAAGAGCGTAAAGAACGTATCATCCAAATCATACTGGAACTCGTGTTGTCCTAACGCTAAGCCTCTAAAGGCAATATCAAAATCGCGTTTTTTCACAGGTCAAGTATCACTGAATGAGCGGGCAAAGATATTGAAATTGTTGAAAACTTCTAGCTCTTCTCTCTTTGTTTTTTTAGTGGATCTTTTGTCATTTCATCGTAACCCTTTCTCGCATGATAAACATCGATCGCCGTATATAACGCATTTCTCATTGAAGTGGCATCAGCCTTGCCTTTACCGGCAAGGTGCATAGCTGTCCCATGATCAGGAGAGGTACGAACTATTTCTAGACCTGCAGTATAATTTGTTCCACTTCCCATGGCTAAGGATTTGAAAGGAACCAAAACCTGGTCATGGTACATCCCCAAAACGGCGTCAAATTTTGATTCAAAGCCTTGCCCAAAGAATCCGTCAGCTGGGAAAGGGCCTTTGACTATCGTATTTTTATGTTCTGCATTTTCTATTGCCGGTCGAATGATGTCTTTTTCTTCACTTCCAATAGTTCCCATTTCACCAGCATGCGGGTTTAGGCCCAGTACAGCGATCCTAGGTTTTACCACGCCAAAGTCTCGTTTAAGGCTTTGTGCAAGCAGTACTATAGCTTTATTGATAGAAGCTTCAGTAATGCCTTCCGCTACTTTGGAAATGGGCACATGACCTGTTACCGTAGCCACTTTTAAAACATCCGAAGCTAGAATCATGAGCACATCATTGCTAAATTCTTTAGCTAGGTAGCCCGTATGGCCTGAGAAGCCTTCAACGCTTGCAGCGATATTGTGTTTATTGATGGGTGCTGTAAGCAAGGCGTGAATTTTGCCGTTTTTAGCAGCATCAATGGCAGCGTCAATACTTTTTAACGCATATGCACCACTCACGTCAGTGGGTAAACCAAGTGTGATTTCTACATTGTCGTCCCAGCTCAGCACGAGATTGTTAGCACCTTCTTTGATGTCCCCAATGGTATCGCACAAACGGAATTGAAAATTGCGTTTATCGATGGCATTTCTATGGTAAGAGGCCAATTTACTCGAGGCAAAAACCACCGGCGTACACAACTCAGTGAGTCGGGTATCTTCCAGCATTGTAATGATGACCTCCATTCCTATGCCGTTAAGATCACCACAAGTGATTCCAATTACAGGCTTTTCAAGTACAGTTTCTTCATAAACTGCGGCAGTCGATGAACTAGAGAAATCAATATCGTAGAGGTCATTTTGTAAGTCGTATTCCGACTGGATTTCTTCACTTACCGGAGTTGCTTTTACATCTTTTCCTTCACTGCGTTTATTCCGATTGTTTCGATTCCGGCCACGGTTGTTTCGATTTCCGCCGTTACCCTCTTCTTTTGGGCCATTTTCTGAAGCCTTTACTGGTTTAGACTGAGTGTCTGCCCCATCTTTAGCTTCAACCTCTTTTTTACCCCGGTTTCTATTTCTACCGCCTCGACTTCGTCGCCTTGCATTACCCTCTCTACTCTGGCCTTCTGGTGCATTCGATTTATTCGGCGTATTTTCTTTAGCGTCACTCATAGTGTTACTTCAGGTTGTTTATGAAGTCAAAAAGTAATCGGACCCCGATACCGGTTCCACCCTCGACTTGGTAGCCGGCGCGCGATTTTAAAAATGCGGGGCCAGCGATATCTAAGTGAATGTAAGGATAATCAGTGAAGTGCTCGAGGAATTTACCCGCAGTAATGGCTCCCGCTTCAGCGCCTCCTATGTTTTTCATATCTGCAATGGGGCTTTTTAGCAAGTCTTTGTATTCATCCCAGAACGGAAATTCTACGACGCGTTCGTGCGTGCGGTACCCACTTTCTTGAAGTGCGATCATACGTTCTTTCGGCGCATTACCCATACCAACAATTGCATAGCGACCTATAGATCTTGCCGCTGCTCCAGTCAATGTAGCGAGATCGATTACTAATTCAGGATTGTAGCGTTTTGCATACACCAAGGCGTCAGATAAAATTAATCGGCCTTCAGCATCTGTATTCATGACCTCCACGCTGGTGCCGTCTGAAATGGTAATGACATCACCTGGTGTAACGGCATTGCCTCCGGGGCGGTTATCCGTTGCAGGGACGAGACCGATAATGTGCACTGGAAGATTAGCTTCTGCCGCAGCGCTCATTGCTCCAATAACTGCGGCAGCACCTCCCATATCAGATTTCATATCGTCCATGAAGTTAGATGGCTTGAGGCTCAAACCACCAGTATCGTAGACCACTCCTTTACCGACTAATACTAGCGGTTTTTCATTGGTTGCATTTTTCGGCTTGTGTTCCATGATGATGAACACGGGAGGTTCAGGAGAACCGTAATTCACGGCCAATAATCCACCCATCTTGAGGCTTTCGATCTGTTTTTTCTCTAAGACTTCTATCGAAAAACCGTGACGTTTGCTCGCTTCTTTAGCTTGGTTTGCGAGGTCCGTAGCTGTTAAGTCAATAACGGGAGTATTCACTAATTCACGCGCAAAGAGTGCACCCATAGTTGCAATAGCAATGGGAGCAAGGGTCTGTTCATCTTCTTTTGAAACGAACAATTGGGCCATGGAATTTTTACGCTTATGACTGTCCGAGAAGTAGCGAAGGAACTGGTAATTGCCCAGAATGGCTCCTTCGGACACATGTGGTACGTGTACGCCTAAAATCGCAATGCGGTCCAGGTATGCAGCATTCGCCTTAAGGACCAACGTATTACCTGCTTGACGCATTTTTTCTGCACGTGCATCAGCATCTATAGCGTTTCCAATTTTATACACCCAAGCAGTATCTGTGCCCGCTTGAACCTCCAACCATTTTTCTTCAAACTTTTCGCCCAGTGCACGAACGCGATCGAGTTGCGCCGGGTTTAAGTGTTGAGAAAGTTCTTTGGTTTCGGTATAAACAATAGCGATGCTGCCATTGTAATCAGGAGTGTATGTTGTGATTTTCATTGCGTCATTCATTTAGTGTCAAATGTACTATTTTAACCAACCACAAAGAACCCTTCATGTTTACTGGAATTATTGAAAAATTAGGCAAGGTTGCTAAGGTCGAAAAGAGCGGCGGAAACCTTGAATTATATGTTACTTCAGATCTCGCAAGCGATTTAAAAATTGATCAAAGCGTTGCCCATAACGGCATCTGCTTGACCGTAGTAGAAATTTTTGGTGACCGAACGTACCGTGTAACGGCTATTGAGGAGACTATTGCAAAAACTGCTATCGGTGATTTAAAGGAAGACGACCCTATTAACCTAGAGCGTTGTATGACGATGGGCGCACGTTTAGACGGCCATATTGTTCAGGGGCATGTGGATCAAATTGGCCATTGTACTTCCATTACCGAAGAAGATGGATCATGGATTTTTTCCTTTGCTTATGATCCCTCATTAGGCAATGTTACGGTAGAAAAAGGGTCCATTACAGTGAATGGAACATCGCTTACTGTAGTCGACTCCATAGAGGGCGGTTTCAGTGTTGCCATTATCCCTTACACTTATGAGTATACGGTATTCCATCATTTAAAGGTGGGCGATAGAATCAATTTAGAATTTGACATCATAGGAAAGTATGTCGCTCGTATGCTTAGCGGCTATCAAAAGTGAAAACCGTACGCCACATAGGAGTTTTAGACGATGAAATTATCGCTGTACGGGGAATGGTTTTTCAATTGGAAAAATTGTTGCCACAAGCAGAGGTGAAAGGGTTTACCCAGTACCGAGAATTTGAATTGTGGTGCGAAAACAACGCTCCAGAATTGGTTTTTTTGGATATGGAGATGCCGCATGCCACGGGGCTTGATGTAGCGAAAAGAATACAGCCGGATGTGGGAAATATAGTGTTCGTTACGGCGCATTCTCATTACAGTTTAGAGGCGTTTGAAACTGCGGTAGATTACATTTTAAAGCCCATTACTCCAAAGCGTTTAGAACAAGCCCTGGCAAAAGTGGAATCACTTGTTCCGGTAAAGGTGAGTCAGGAACAAAAGATAAAACTGCTGTTAAAAGGGACGTTTCGTGAACTGCCTGAGGCCGATATTGCCTTTTTACGCGGCCAGCGGAATTATACAGAGGTAGTTTTGATAAACGGTGAACACCACTTGATGGCGCGAACGTTGAAAAGTTTCACTGATGTACTGAGCGATGGATTTGTTCGTATTCATAAAAGCATAGTAGTACAACGCGCTTTGATTGCCTCAATCCAACCCGGTAATCCACCCCATATTGTTCTTACTGACGGAACACAACTGGATGCCGCGAAGGCCCGTTTAAAAGCCTTGGGTAGTGATGTATAAATCTCTTTTCATTACAACGTTCTCTATTCTATGGTTAGGGTGTTCACAGACTGAATATTCAGAGGTGCCAACATCGGTTCGTGCCGTTTTCGAAGTGCATCACGAATCTGACGCTATCGATGCATTGGTTACCGATTTGTTAGCGAGTAATGATAAGATAGAGGAAGCTTGGGGAGCGTATTTATTATCACGTGAGATCGTACGAAAAGGAGTGAATTTTGAAGCTTTGACCTATTTAGAACGCGCAGAAGTTCTTTTTCGCTCTGCAGATAATAAAGAGGGAATCAAACGAATTTTATTGCTCAAGGCACACGCCTATTGGTCGTTAGGCGCCGGGGAAGAAATATTAGCGATTTCAGAAGAGACCATGCGTCTTCGTGAAGGAAATTTAAAAGGATGGGCTACAGCTGCAGGAAATTATACTACCTATCTACTGGATTACGGACGGTACGAAGAAGTCTTGACCTACAGCGACTCTGTTTTGGCTATATGTCGTCAAGTTGATGGAGGGATTAATCCCAGTGAAGCATATGCAGTTCGTGCAGAGGCATTGCAGAATCTAGGTCGCGATTCTACGGCTGTTGACACCCTAATCACACTAGCCCTAGAACTGATTGACAGAACGATTCCTGATGTAGATAAAAAGAACATCTACTTCAGAGCGTTGAATTTAAATGCCTTGGATCAACCCGCTTTGGCCCGCTGTATTCGTTTTGCACAGGACAAAGAATTTTGGTCCTTAGAGGCGAAATCAAGGGAGAAATTTACGGATTACGAATTGCTAGGTGAGACGAAGGAAATGGCACTTAAAGCCGAGGTAGAGGCGAATAAAAGGGCCCTTGCCGAGGTGGATGAAGGTCAGAGCAAGTTTTTAGCTTTTGAGCTGGCCCGTGGACAGACTGAAATATATGGATACCAGCGTGAGGTAAGGTTGCGGAAAATAGCCTTGAGTGTAACCGTGATCTTATTTGTGGTGTTATTGATAGGAATAGTTTTAAACTACCGCAGTCGAATCATGACGGCTCGAGCAAAATTGAGTCAGCAAGAAGCGGAATTGGCTTTAGAGAATTACAAGAATACCATTCGCCCTCATTTTCTCTTTAACCAATTAAACAACGTTAATGCTTTTCTTAATCAGGAGCTTATTGAGCAGGCTCAGGAATATTTATCCGACTTGGGCCAATTTTTGCGCTCCCTTCTAGAAGAACAGGACGATCAGACCATAGAATTGGGTTCCGTTATAAAGCAATTGCATGCCTATATCGCGCTACAGAAAAAGGGATCCTATGCGCACGTCGCAGTGACTATTAACATCCCTAAAGAACTGCTCAAAGTGCGTATTCCCACGGGTTTACTTCAGCCGCTCGTTGAAAACAGTTTTAAATACGCCGGTCATGAAGGAGGAGTATCACCAAGTATTCATATCCAAGCGATTTCTTCCGAAGAACTATTAACCTTGACAGTTGAAGATTCCGGATACGGGGAATACACTACACAAGGAGGGACTGGACATGGACTGCAGCTGATCAAAGACCGAATGGCGTTCAATAAATCTCGGAGTAAAATGCCAGAGTCTTGGACAGTAACAACCTTGTTCAAAAAAGAAAAAGGCACCGTCGTTTTGACGATGCCTCTTTAGGAGTAACTCTTAGGTTTGTTGCTTAGCAATACAAACGTACAGGAATTGCTCAGCGTATCGCAAATAGACTTATCCTAGTGGCTCTAAACTTATCGTAGTGCCCATTTTTGGGTGTCCATATTGCCTCCACAAAGTATAATTCCCGTTTTTCCTCGAGCCGATTTCTTAAGACATGCTGCCACTCCGGTTGCTGCGCTAGGCTCAATGAATTGTTTCAACCGCGCTAAAACGAAGTGCCAAGCTTCCGTAATTTCCTCTTCAGTAACGAGCGAAATTTCATCGACATGGGATTGAATAATGGGGAAATTTCGCTTCCCTAAGGAGGTCTTTAACCCGTCGGCAATGGTATCGGCATTTGTCACAGGAACCCACTGCCCACTGTAAAAACTCTCGTGTGCGTCGGAAGCATTTGTGGGCTCACATCCTATAAGCTTCGCTGAGCCAAAGTAGGCATTTGCAAGAGCCGCCCCGGACAGTAACCCGCCGCCGCCAACAGGCACAAAGAGGTATTCTAGATCGGGATGTTCATCGAGCAATTCCATTGTCGCCGTTGCCTGTCCAGCGATAATATCATAGTTGTCGTAGGGGTGTATGAAAAAAGCGCCCTCTTTTTCTTCCACCGCTTTCGCTGTTTGTTCACGTGCCACTAAAGTAGGGGTGCAGAATTCGATGATTCCACCATAGCTCCGCACAGCTTCAATTTTCGCCTTCGGGGCGTTGCTGGGCATAATGATGTGTGCTTTTTCACCAATATTTGCTGCAGCCCAAGCCAAGGCGGCCCCGTGATTGCCGGAGCTGTGCGTTACAAATCCGCTTCCCTTTGCATGTTCTTTATGAACCAGTACAGCATTCATGGCGCCTCGAGCTTTGAATGCACCGGTTTTTTGTAGGTGTTCGCCTTTGAATACGCAGTCGCTTTCAACACGGTCGTTAAATTTCTGAGATTGAAAAACAGGGGTTCTATGAACATAAGGAGCGATTCGATCCTGTACTGCCTTTAAATCTTCTGCAGTGGGTATGCGTTGTAGTGGAGTCATGGTCGTCGATTAATTGAATTCATACCTTGGTATCTCCACGAAGGGCAACCCATTGCTGTGTACCTCCGAGAGGTAATCACATAGGGCCTGCTCGAAGTCGAAGAGCAGCGCTTCCGTAATATCATTGGATTTACCCAGTGCCGCACCGCGAAGCAGGTGTTCCGGTTGCCCACTTTGTAGCTTAAACATACCTGAATGCCAAGGGAAGGGATGCGTTACCAGTTCTTTTTTCCAGAGCAACCACGCGTACAGAAGGATCTGTAAAGGCTTTCCCTTACTGCCCTTCCAGAGATCGCCTAGTCCGGATAGGCTGAGGTCACTCTGCCCAATTGCACCACTTTTGTAATCCCAAATGATGAAGGCATTGTCATACACTTCTAGTCGGTCAACCACACCGGTAAACTTCATCGGGAGTTTTAGGGTAGGGTGCTGCATTTCAAAGTCCAATTTCGTTTCTACTCCCTTTAAGATGAGTGTACCTTGTGCTGCACGGCGTGCGTCGTATTGTAAGAATTGGCGGATCATTTTTTTACAAATCTCAAGGGTCAGTAAATTTCGACCCTGGGTCAATGCGTTTTTTGAGTACCGTTCCACTTCGATCAAGTAGTTAAAACCGGCCTTATACGCCTGCTCTGTCCACAGCTCTACGTCAATTTGCTTAAGGGATTTACCGACATGGGGTTCGTATACTTTTTCTAGGCCTTTATGTATAAGATTACCCATAACCATGGCACTAACCTGTTCCTCAACTTCATCTTCTTCTTTGACGCGGATCAATCGTTTTTGATAGAATCGGTCGGGCATGCTTGTTAGTTCATTGAGTGAAGAGGCACTGATTCCGCGCGCCATCCATGCTTCAAAAGCTTGAACAACAGACAGCGTTTTTTCCGCTGAGAACAGTTGTTCCATAGAGTTTGGTGCGACGGGTCCTTGAAGGAAGGTACGCGGATGTACGGTGCATGCGGTGTTTTGGAGCTCGTTTTCTAATTGGACCAAAAAACGACTGGGTTCACCGCCCCCCATGGCTTCACTGTCCGTATTGAATGTAATGGTCGATGAAAGACAGCGCTGCTGAATTCTATAGAAATGGTAGGCATAAACGGCATCTTTCTCTTCATAGGTAGGCAGGCCATAATTTCGCTTAATATCGTACGGAAGAAGTGAATTAAATCTGCGCCCTGCCGGCAGAATACCTTCGTTTACACCAGCCAGAATGACGTTTTTGAAATCTAAGGTTCTGCTTTCGAGGATTCCCATGATTTGCAGTCCTTCAAGGGGTTCACCCACAAAATCAACCGTTCCACTTCGAAGCTGCTGCTTGATGAGTTTTAAAAGCACTAGCGGCTCTACTTCAATGGTAAGCGTTCGTGTTAATTGCGCTAATAGCGTATGTATATGGTAGGCGGTGTTTTGAATAATAGGATCTTGTGTCTCTGCACGGCCGACGTGCTTCAGCCAGTTCTGTAAAGCGGTAATCCAGCCTTTAGGATCTTGCGCTTCAAAGAGACCTGCATAGCTTTCAGAACCTTCAGAACTCCGGCGGACCCATTCGGATGCACTCGTGAATACTCGGTTGGCCTTCACAATCTCTGTATTCCATTCAAGCGGACTTTCTCCTACCGGTCCGCTCCAGTATTTGTTGAATAGCGGGTCGGTAAATAAAGCGCACAAGGAGCGGTAGTAAAAGGTCCATTTTCCCGCTTTGCGTTGATTTTTCAAGGCATATTCTATGACCGAAATCCATAACCGTACCGTACCGGCTAAAGCCGTTTGATCCAGTGGATACCCCATGGTAATGTTTACTTTATCGTAGGCCTCCGGTAAGAAACTGAGCACAGGATTCAAGAGCGATTCGTCGGCAAGAATAACGGCGATATCCTTGGGTGCAATGCCCGATTTTCTGAGGTCTTCTAGCGCCCCAGCGACCGCTTTAGCTTGACCCGTATATTGACTGGCCCCGACGGGATGGATGTGCTTGGAAATCGTTTTCCATTCACTCGCTACTCCCTTCGTAGTAGGTACATCTTTTCCAAATGTTTTCTGGCGTTGAACGTGTCCGCGAAGAAAATGACCTGCTTCGTGCAACGGATCGTTAAAGTAATGGGAGTCTAAATCCCAAAGCGTCCGCGTAGGGCACTCCTCGCGAACAGATTGAATAATGCTCAATTCTGCTGTATTCAGTGCGTTTAGCCCCGCAATGAGCACGTGCTTAACACCATTCTTGCTGAGATAAGCAGCCGTACTCTCCGGATGTGACGCGAGGTGACGCGCGGCCAATCCGCTGTAGGCCTCGCCATCTTCGAGCAAGGAGGAAGTAAAGTTCTCATACGTTGCAGGAAGCAGTGCGATGAAATCGGAATACCGACGCATTAAGGCGGTTTCTTCACCCGGTTCTAAATCCCATTCGGCCAATTTTTGAACGTTGTATAAATCGCCCAATACATGCGCTGGATTCAGGAGGTAGCGATCAATTTCGCCGAAATCGGACAAGAGTGTTTGTCCCCAGTTTAAAAAACCACCTAAGCCTTCGCTTGTACCTTGCGGTAAAGCTTGTGCACGAGTACGTTCATAGCAATCAAACAGACGTACCATTAGGGCCAAAGGCTCGACCACCACGAGATTCGCCGCTTGCGCAATGAACTGATCAACCGTAGTGAACATGGGCAAGAGGGCCGTATCTGAAATGTGTTCCTTTAGTGCTTCACGTAAGAAAAGTTCTGCACGCTGGTTGGGTAAAAGCACGAGTTTTTCATGCAAAATACCCGGCCCATTGATTAATTCCAGAGCGATACGTGAGATAAAAGTGGCCATGAATTATTGGAAGAGATTACTTCCTTCAATGTACTCAAAAACTGCTTTCGGAAGCAAGTTGCGGAGTGGTTTTCCCTCTTTACAACTCTTCCTAATCAGCGTTGCACTGATTTCCATTCGCGGCGCTTGAACAAAAGTCACTTTAGGGTGCTTTTCAAAATGCGGATTTTCGGGGACTACTTCATTTGCATGACGAGGGTACACGAAGATGTCATGCGCCTCAACGATACTCTCGACATTTTTCCATTTGTGTAATCCGCGGAGATTGTCTTCGCCCATGATGAGCGAGAATTGGGCTTCCGGATGTTGTTCGCGCAAATAGGCCAACGTTTGTGCTGTATAATTTGGCTGAGGCAGCGAAAATTCTATGGAGCTTACCGTCATCCCTTCTTGATCTTCTAAAGCCAAATGAACCAGATGCAATCGCTCACGATCTGGTAATAAATTCGATTTCTTCTTGAAGGGATTATGGGGTGTGACCACAAAGCAAATTTGGTCCAATTCCGTATATCGGTAGAGGAACTCTGCCAACGCAAGGTGCCCGATATGTATGGGGTTAAACGTACCAAAGAATAAGCCTATTTTACCCTTCATCTTACTTTGCTAAAAATTCAATCAGTAATTTTTTGGCTTCTGCTTTCGCTCGGTCTAGGTCGTCGTTAATGATGGTGTGGTCAAAGAATGCAGCTTGCTCCATTTCCCAAGAAGCTTTTTCAATGCGCTGTTTGATCTTTTCGTTGCTGTCGGTTCCACGGGCAATAAGCCGACGCTCTAATTCTTCTATGCTCGGCGCTTGAATAAACAGGGCAAGCGCTTGCTCGCCATAAAGCGCCTTTAAATTTTTCCCGCCAACTACATCAATATCAAAGCCTACTGCGTTCCCGGTATCCCAGTTTTTTTTAACCTCACTTTTTAGTGTTCCGTAGGACATCCCAGGGTAGACTTCTTCCCATTCGAGAAAGGCCTCTTCAGCGACACGCTGCTGAAACGCTTCGTTAGAAAGGAAGTAGTAATCCACTCCATCTTTTTCTGTACCGCGAGGAGCACGTGAAGTGGCACTGATGCTAAAAGCGAACCCTGGAACTTCATTTATTAGATGCTGCACCAACGTAGACTTCCCGCTACCAGAGGGTGCAGAAAAGATGATCAGTTTACCTTGTGAAGAATTCATATGCAGTGGTCGCGGATTAGAGTGTATTCCCGATTTGTTCTTTGATTTTTTCCAATTCGTCTTTCATTTGAACGACGTACTGTTGCATCGGCGCATAGTTACTTTTCGAACCTACAGTATTTATTTCCCGACCAATCTCTTGAGCGATAAAGCCCAATTTTTTCCCAGTATTTTCCTTCTGCATGGTTTCACGGAAGTATTTAATGTGATTCGCTAAGCGTACTTTCTCTTCGTTGATGTCTAGTTTTTCAATGTAGAATACCACCTCTTGTTCGAATCGGTTCGAATCTACCTCAACACCTTCTAGGCCCTTCATAAGTCGTTCGCGAACTGCATCTAGACGTGCACCTTCATGGGGCTCGATCCCTTTCATGGCATCTTCAATGGATGCCAGTCGTTCCTCGTAATCTACAGCAATAGATGCTCCTTCTTGAGTTCTAAATTCTACTAAGGCAGCTATAGCTTCATGGAGTAAGCCTTTTAAAAACGTCCATTCTTCATCACTCATTTCCGTTTTCCCGCTACTCATGACATCAGGCATTCGCATTACCGCAGCGATCAAATCACCTTTGGTAGCCGCTTCTCGTTCTAAAACGGTCAGTTGTTCGAGATACGCTTTCGCTAGTTCCATATTGATGCTCGAAGCACTTTCAATACCGGTTACCTCTGCGTATATGTTGATATCGACTTTACCGCGGTTTAATGCGGCACCCACAATCTTGCGGATGTCCAATTCTTTTTCACGGAATAGGGATGCAATACGCGCGTTTAAATCCAGCCCTTTACTGTTTAAACTGCGGATTTCAACGGTGATTTTTTTGCCAGCAAATTGGCCAATGGCTTTACCGAAACCGGTCATGCTTTGAATCATGGAAACAAAATTTTCGCTAAGGTAGGAAACTCAAGCCACCTTAGGCATTGCGTTTTCGACCATAAAAGCTCACGAAATAAACGCCAAGGAAAATTGCTGCACCGCCAAAAAGCATATGAATGCTCCACTGCTCGCCTCCAAAGAAGAAGCTCAGTATACTGGCAACGAGCGGCTGTAGGTAGATGTAGGCCCCTACCGTAGCGGGATGTAGGGTTTTAAGGGCAATGATGTTTCCTAAATACGTGAGGAAAGTGGTGCCGAGAACAACAAACACCACGGAACCAATTATGGGCCCGGTCCATAGCTCCCACGGTATTTCGGGAATTTGCGGTCCGCCAAAGGGCAGTACGAGAAATACTCCGAAAGTGAAGACCCACCGAATGACAAAGAGTGCATTATACTTTGACATAAGCGGTTTTACAAGGACGAGATACGTAGCATAGCATGTGGCATTGATAAGTACGAATACATTTCCGCGCGAAACATCATTGCCAAAGAGGCCGCTAAGGTCAAATTGGTTCCCGGAATAGATGAGCCAAAAAGCCCCAAAGGCACCTAATAAAATACCAATGAGTTTTTCAGTGGTAATGCGTTCTTTTACTAAAAGCGCACCCACGATGAGCACCGCTATGGGACCGCTCACCATCATGATGGAGGCATTAACGGGCGTCGTGATCTTTAATCCTTCGAAGAAAAATAATTGGTTTGCGGTAACCCCGAATGCAGCACAGATGAGTAGCCTCAGCACATCTTTTCGAGGGATACGGCCTATGCGGTCACTTCCTGAAACGGGAAGGAGTATCCAAAACAGAAGGGCAGCACCCGTTACACGAAATTGAATAAATGCTCTGGGCGGAACGGCTCCTTGCATGGCGCTTTTTGCGATAAGAAAGGAGGCTCCGTAGATGAGCGCAACTCCGAGCAAAGCAAGGTGTGCAATGAGTATTGTTTTTCTTGTGGCCGTCTCCATACTTTATACCAGTGCCGCCGCTGCAGCAGCGACAACCTTAGGACTGTTACCAATGAAAATAGCACTGTCGTGGATCAGCACGGGACGCTTCAAGAAGGTGTATTCTTCGAGAATAAGCGCCCGAATATCGCCATCGTTCAGTGTTTTGTCTTTAAGACCTAATTCCTTGTATTTCCTCGCACGTTTTGAAAAGAGCGCTTCGGCAGAACCCACCAAAGCAATCATTTCATCTACCTGTTCTTCAGTGATGGATTCGTGCTTGATATCTTGTAATTGCACACCGTCAAGATTCCATTGATTCATAATTCGTTTACAAGTGTCGCACGTGCTGAGGTAGTAAATTTTTGACATTGGTTTCTATTTTGCGAGCCAGGGATTAGGATCTTGAATGTTGGCATCTTTCCAGATTCCTAATTGGACCATAGTCTTCCCTTCTTCATCTGTAAAGGCCGTCCCAATGGGCTCTTTTAGACTGACCATATCGCCGGCTTTCACCTTGACATTAATGAGATTGCTGTAAACGGTGAAATAATTACCGTGACGTACAAGGACCATTACATTGGCCCCAGGAATAGGTACGACCGAACTGACTTCACCTTCGAATACCGAGCGAACAGTGGCGTTTTCTTCTGTCGTAATCTCGATATGTGGGTTATCCACAATCACACCTTTAACAATCGGGTGTGGATGTTTACCAAACTTCCCAGTGATAATGCCACGTTCTACAGGCCAAGGAAGTGCACCTTTGTTTGAGACAAAACTATTTGCCAGGGCCCTGGCTTCTGGGGTCATAGCAAAAGACGGCCCATCATCTCGGACATCTAACCCTTTTTCCGCACGGGTTTTATCAATAAGTTTTTTCAAGGCCTTATTTGAGGTGCGTCTTGAATAATCTTTACCTGAAACAAGCCCTAATTCTTTAGCTTCATTTTCTAAACTACTTCGTTCTGCCCGTTCTTTTGCTTTGCGCATTTCCTCTGCGATGATGCGTTTTATTTGTTGCTCTAATTGCTGGGCTTCGCGCTGCTTTTTATCAATATCTTTCTTTAGGGTCGATTCTTTTGACTGTAGATTTTGCACCGTCGACTCTTGGATCTGAGCATCCGCTTGTAGTGCTAGTTTTTCACCTTCTTGGGCTGTTTGGGTATGAATTTTTTCAGCCTTTTTAGCGATGAGCGTTTCTCGCTCTCGTGCTAAAGCCTCCTGAGCAACAGCAATCTGTTGTACCTGTCGCTCTCGGTAAGCGGCCATATCCTTGAAGTATTGCATGCGCTTTGCGGCTTGGGCGAAACTGCTTGAACTTAGAATAAAGAGTATTTGATCGCGTGGTTTTTGCTGACGTTGTGCAAGCTTGATGAGATCCGCATAATCACTCTTCAAAGAATCGACACGTATTTCGAGTTTCTTAATCTCTTTGGCTTTACGCGTTACTTCACGGTCAATCGAACGAATTTGACGGTCCATTGTTCTGATGAGCTTATTGCGCGCCTCAATTTTTTGATTCAAAGTTTGAAGTTCCGAAAGGCTTGCTTCTTTGGTACTTTTAGTCTTTAAGAGTAATTCGCTTGCTAGATCAATCTGGTCTTGCAGCAACACTTTCTGTCGCTGCAATTCTTCTTTAGTTTGCGCCTGCAAACCAGTATTTAGAATCATCAGAAACACGAATAAAAGCTTCTTCATCACAGATTAAATGGTGTATTAAAAGGTCCCCCAGTGCGGATTTCTGTAACCTCAATGGTGACTTTGTAGTCCGGTTGGCTTTTAACAGTGATTTCAATTACAGTCGGATATCCGGTCTCCTCATCCACGCTTTTGTATTGAATAAAAACTGATTCCAGGGGATCTTCAATAAGCACGTAACTCATCCGTAAGTCCCTATCTAAAGCCACCGTGACTGAGCGGCCTCTGCTTATAGCGTATTGTGTAACCCAGTGGTCACCGTTGCCGTCGTATCGATACCGCATGGCGTCGTTGGTCCCAATTAATTGGCCGCGCAAGAGCCTGTTGAGATATTGAAAGGGGATCTCAATGCCAGTTACTCCCGCGAGATCATGTGCGGAGCCGGTCCATTCAATACCAAGAAGTGTGGAATAAAAGGCAGCACTATCGTTAATCACAATAGCCTTTCCCACGCGCAATCCAATCATATCGTCGGAAATGGCTGCCCAAAGAATGCTGTCTTGTTTGGAACGCACTTGAACGCGAAAGCGTTGCTCACCGTCTGGCGTTTCAGCAGAAATTCGAGTAAAACTTTGTGTCCATGCAAAGCGATCTTCAACGATAATCTTCCGTGATACACCGTCGCTAATCTTCTCCCTTCGCAGTGGCTTTTCGACAGATAAAGGGCCACCACAGCCTGTGAGCACAGCTAAAGCTACGCCCACAAAAAGGTGTGCTGTTATCCTCAATATATGCCGCGGTCCGTCGTGCATTATAACTGTTTTAAGAGGGCCTCTTTCATTCTATAGACCGTTGCTTTCTCGTTATTGCCAAGAGCTTGTTCGATCTTCGCGGCATGTATATATGTGCCGGCGCGATCGGCCTCTTCGAGCATTTGCAAAGCTAGTTCGATTTTAACCTGCGCTTCTGCATACCGTCCCATTTTATACAATACCCATGCCCAAGTATCTAAAAAAGCAGGTTCAAGCGCAACCGAGGCATTACATTCTGCGGTCAATTGTAATGCGAATTCGAGATTTCGTTCGTTCGTTGCTAAATCCCATGCATAGTTATTTAATGTTGTAGGGCTACGTTCTTGGTCTAAAGCTTTTTTATACGCCACGGTACCTAATTCAAAGGAATCCAACTGGAACCAGGCCGTTCCCGCAAGGGCATATAAATTTCCCGCGACCTCAGGATCCAGTGTCATTTCGGCCTGCGCAGTAGCCAAACGAGCACACGATGCCCAACTCCCTACATTGTAATATTCGAAGACGAGCCCTTCCAGTATATCCTCGTCCGCATTAAAGTTTTCTTCGATGCGTTCAAGCAAAGCAATTTGTCCATCTACATCACCAACTTCTTGGCTCAATGAATATGCCATTTGGTACAACGCGTAGTTTGTTGGATTCATTGAAATAGCCGCCAGATACCCTTCTAAAGCTTCGTGCCAACGTTCGTTTTGTGCGTGAATTTGTGCGGTAAGTAAAAGCAGCTCAATACGACCTGAATAAGTACGTTCGAGAACAGGAAAAACGCGATCAAACAACGCTCGAAAGGATGGACTTTCTCTGTTCTCATAGATGCTGAGTACCACGGGCACCTTGTCTTCAAGAAGGACACCGTCTAACAACAGTCCTTGTTCCATATGATAAAAGGCCACCTCAGTGTTATTCATTTTCTGAGCCATGCGAGCCAATTCCATGTGGAGGGCGCCGTTCTCCGGAAACATTTCAACCGCCGAATTGAGGACTTTGAATGCTTTTTTTGTTTTTCCGTTACCATCATAGAATTGGCTTAACAAGCCTCTGTATTCTGGAATATTTGGCGCCGCTTTAATGGCGGTTTTGAAACAACGTTCTGCAGATTTGGGATCGTTGAGTTGAAGGTACAACCGCGCCCGATCTTGAACCAACTGTGGTGAGGCTCCTTCTAGATTTTCGATTTTAGAGAGGACGTCTAAAGCGCTAAGAAAAAGTCGACCCTCGAGGTACGTACTGTAGGCTTCAAAAAGGTATTCTGGTTGATGCGGGGCTAAGGAATAGAGTACTTCAAAGGAGCGCCCCGCCGTTTTAAAATCGCCTATATTTTTTGCGCTTTGTGCTTTGATTCGCAGTAACCAGAGATTTGCAGGGTAGGAATCGACGCCTTGGGATGCGAGATCGAAGGCCTGGAAAAATTGCTTCTGGTCAAAATGCATACGGGCCAATTGGTACAATGCCGTTTCCCGATATACCGGATCTTTTGCCAACACTTCATACAGCTCCATGGCCAGTTCAGTCCTTCCAGTAATGCGGTAGGTTTCGGCTTTATAGAACGTTCCGCTTAATACAGAAGGCCCCTCTTCCGAAGGGCCTTGCGCATAAAGTGAAGCTGTAAAGAAAAACACCCCAAACAGGGCCAGCGTTTTGTGCATTAGTCCATTCTTGAAAAATCACCTAAAGATAGTGAAGTCCACTTCCCATCGACATGCGCTTTGTTGCCGATCATACTGCCTTTGAGATGAATATTTTTAATCGTCGTTTCCGTCTGAATTAACGAACCTTCTATCGTGGCATCTTCAACCACGCAATCATTGCCTAAACTCACGTTTGGGCCTACCGTTGCATTTTTTAGTACCACGTTAGAACCGATGTAACAGGGTTCGATAATGGTCGCATTTTCTAGGGTAATATTGGCTCCGCGCAGTTCACGCTTACCCTTGAGATAGCCTAACATTTTACTGTTAGTCTCCACTGTAATTTCCTTGTTTCCGCAGTCCATCCAGTCGTTCACGGTTCCGGGCTTGAATACTTTCCCTTGTGCAAGTAAAGAGCTCAATGCATCGGTGAGTTGGTATTCCCCCTTGTCCATGATATTGTTATCGAGAATGTGCTTTAGTTCGCTTCGCAAACCTGGCCCATCTTTGAAATAATAGATACCTATAATGGCTTTATCGGAAACAAACTCTTGCGGTTTTTCAACGAAATTATTGATGGTTCCATCTTCACCAAACTGAACAACGCCATAGGCAGAGGGATTGTCCACTTGCTTCACCCAAATCACAGAATCAGCTTCAGTATCTAGTGTGAAATCTGCGCGGAACAGGGTATCTGCAAAGGCAACTACAATCTCATCGTCCATACTATCTGCGGCACAGTGAATGGCGTGGGCAGTACCGAGCGGTTTGTCTTGGTAATAGATGCTTCCTTTCGCGCCGAGGTCTTCGGCTACTTTGATAAGATTGGCTTCCACTTCAGCTCCGAAGTCCCCAATGATAAAGGCAATTTCGGTCACTTTTTTATCACCACAAACGCTCACAATATCCTCGACCAACCGCTGCACAATAGGCTTTCCTGCGATAGGGATAAGCGGTTTCGGTACGGTTAGCGTATGTGGTCTTAGTCTCGAGCCGCGACCGGCCATTGGGACAATAATTTTCATCTGTTCTTAGGTTTTTTTGGTTGGTTTTTATTGTTTGCCCGTGCTGCCAAATCCTCCGGCGCCACGATCGGTTTCATCTAAATCATTTACCTCAGTCCAATCGAACTGGGTGTATTGTGCGATCACTAGTTGTGCAATACGCATGCCATCTTCAATGACAAAAGGTTGCTTGCCGTGGTTGATCAATAATACACCTACGTCTCCGCGGTAGTCGGCATCAATAGTTCCAGGACTGTTCAATACGGTGACTCCGTGTTTAAAGGCAAGTCCGCTGCGTGGGCGTACCTGTGCTTCGAAGCCGTCTGGAAGGGCCATCTGAATACCTGTGGGAATGAGCGTGTAATCGCCTGGCTGCAGCGTAAGGGGCGCATCGATATTCGCTCGGATATCCATACCTGCACTTTGTGCTGTTTCGAATTGCGGCAGTTCGTGCTTGCCACTGTAGATTACGTTGATCTTCATTTTTTTGTTGCGAATTTAAGGAGTCCGTTTCGTTCCCAAAAAAGCATTATTCCTAGGTAGACCATACCGCCTAATACTTTTAATGGACCGGAGGCCCAATTCGTATAATGTAAGATAAACACCACAAGGCAGGCGAAGCCGACAAAGGCACCTATTTTACTCCAATTATAGGGTACCGGATAGTGTTTTCGGCCCCACAACACACTGGCAATAAACATGGCAAAATAGGCAGCCAATGTGGTACATGCTGCGCCAAGAATGCCTAACACGGGAATGAGAACCACATTACCAACAACGGTAATGACTAAACCCACGAAAGTGATGTAGATGCCGTAAACTGTTTTATCACTCACTTTATACCACACGTTTAGGTTGGTATTGATGCCTAAAATGACATTTGCTAAAAGCAAGATGGGAACCAGATGGAGCCCAGTCCAAAACTTATCATCCACGAAAAACTTGAGGTAATCGAGGCCCGAAATGATCAATACGAATCCAACGCACATGACCCAAGCGAACACATCCATGACAGTACTCATCCTTTCTGGTCCGTCCTTTGTTTTGGCATTTTTAAAGAAAAACGGCTCCGCTGCATAGCGGAAAGCTTGATTGAACAGGATTAAAAAGATAGAGATTTTATATACCGCGCCATAGATTCCAACTCCAGCGTATGCATTTTCCTTGGGAAGGAGGTATTTCAGCAATTGGCGATCGAGCATCTCGTTAGCAATACCCGCCAGCCCTCCAATGAGAAGTGGAATTCCAAAGACTAAAAGGGTTTTAACGTATTTCTTATCTAGATTGAGTTGTAATGGAAATAAGGTGGGTAGGAGCAGCGCGAACATGAGGACTGCTGCCCAAAAGTTGGCAACAAAAATGTAGCCTACCCCGCGCATTTCGTGCGACCAATAACCTACGTTGCCGTGTAATTCCCAATAGGCCGGAAGGAAAATGTAGAGGTTGATCAACACATTGGATAAGATCAAAGCCAATTTTATTCCAGCGAATCGGACCGCTTTATTTGTTCTCCGCAGTCGAGCAAAAGGCAATGCGCTTAAGGCATCTAAGGCTAATATCGCCATAAAAAAGTATAGGTATTCCGGCGTTTCTTCCCACCGAAGGGAATGCAGTAATTCATTTTGAAAAAGCAAAACGAAGAGCCCCAAACTGGCTAAAACCAGCGCAATCATGGCCAGTCCTGCTCCGAAAACTTTGCCTTCGTCAAAGCCTTCTTGTTCAGAATATCTGAAATACGCGGTCTCCATTCCAAAGGTGACGACTACAATAAGGAAGGCTATAAGGGAATAAAAATCAACGTTAATACCATAGGCAGACTGGCTTAAGACCGCAGTCTGCAGGGGGACCAATAAAAAATTGATCATCCTTCCTAAGATGCTGCTTACGCCGTAAATCGCCGTTTGACCAGCAAGTGCTTTCATACCGTTGCTCACACTTCAAATATAGTCTTTGGTCGCTACCTTTGTAGGGAATCAAAAATGAACTCATGAACAAGTTCCTTACCCTAGTTCTACTTTTAACGACCGCCATTCCCGCCAGCGTATACGCCCAAGAAATCCCTATTGATTTGAGCGCTACAAAGCGGATGGAGCAAGACTTGTTTTTCTTGTCGTCAGATGCGCTAAAAGGACGCAAGCCTGGTACACCTGAAGCAGACGTTGCTCGCGATTATATCGCGGGAAAAATGTTGGAATACGGCATTGAACCTATGGGTGAAAACGGCTATTTCCAAAAGTTTCCCGTTCCAGAGTATGCTGAGGTGAACTACGCTTCTACCAAACTATGGATAGGCAAAACGCATTTAGAGGGTCATGAAGATTTCTATCCAGTATCTATCAGTGCCACAGTAGGGCTGGCCGAAGCAAAAACCCTTTACGTAGGCTACGGCATCACCACAGAAGACGGTACATATAATGATTTCGAAGGGCTGGACGTAAATGGTAAAATCGCTGTCATGAATGTCAGTTCCCCAGACGGAATACACCCGCACAGCGCTTACGCGGCATACCACAGTTTGAACGAACGCGTGACCAATCTCGTAGAAAAAGGCGCCGTTGGCGTACTGCTCATCAACCCTGAAGGGACAGCCTCGGATACGCGAGAATTCTTTAAAAGTATCAACGGTTTTGCAGTACCTATATTCTTCGTACGCAACGAAAAATGGGCAGCTAAACTCATGAAGCGTTCACTGAAAACGGTTATGGCGGTTAATATGTCCGAGCGTTTTAGCGATGGCTATAATGTGATTGGGTACATCCACAACAACAAGCGTAAAACGGTGGTACTTGGAGCACATTACGATCACCTTGGAATGGGCGGTGAAAATAGTTTGTACAAAGGACCCGCGGCCATTCACAACGGTGCGGATGATAACGGTTCGGGAACGACGCTTCTGTTGGAAGCTATGCGCTATTACGCCAAACGCCAAGACACGAATTACAATTATTTAGTACAGTTTTACAGCGCTGAGGAATTGGGCTTGATCGGATCAAAATATTGGACAAACCATCCGACCTTTCCTCTAAGGGGGATTGAATACATGATTAATAGTGATATGGTGGGCAGATTACGCGATAACCGTCTTCAACTTTCCGGAACAGGAACTGCTGTGGAATGGAATGAAATTCTAGATACCCGGGTGCATGGACTGGACATTAAGAAAGATCCAGCGGGCGTAGGCCCCTCAGACCAGACCTCTTTTTATTATAAGGATATTCCCGTCTTGCACCTCTTCACGGGAACACACAATGACTACCATAAGCCCACGGATGACGCCGATAAGATCAATTATAAAGGCATGGCAAAACTTGCTTCTTTGGTGTACACCATTACTGCGCGTTCAGCGAACTATGAAGGTTTGAGCTTTCAGCGAACAACATCCTCCGAACAAAAGACTACGCCCAACTTCTCTGTGACTTTGGGAGTAATACCCGACTACCTCTTCGGTGGTCCCGGACTCAGAATAGACGGTGCAACAGAAGGCCGTCCTGGTGCAAATGCAGGCTTGCAGGCGGGCGACATCATCCTTAAGATTGGCGACATTACTATCGACGATATTTATGCCTACATGACAGCATTGGGCGCGTTTAAGAAGGGGGATACGACTTCTCTCAGCTATTCGAGGGATGGCGAGGTTATTGAATCCGAAATTACATTCTAATGAAGACGTTATCTGATATATTTCCAAAAGTAGCCGTTATTGGCGGCGGTTCCTTCGGTACTGCCGTGGTAAAAATGGTGAGCGAGAACACAGGTGTTTGCCGTTGGTGGATGCATAACGAAGAAAGTGCTGCGCATATACGGGAATACCACCACAATCCACGCTACCTCTCTTCGGTAGCTTTTGATGAAGGAAGCGTTGATATATTTACGGATATCAATGAGGCAATCGCAGGTTGTGATATCGTCATCTTTGCCGTTCCAAGTGCCTTTGTGAAAGAGGTCCTGTTAAACATGAATAAAGGTGCGCTTGATGGAAAACTGGTGTGTTCAACCATAAAGGGCATCATTCCAGATGAGAACATGATTGTCGGGGAATACTTGCGTGAAGTAGTGGGCGTTCCTGAAAATCATATCGTTGTCATTACGGGCCCTTGTCATGCGGAAGAAATCGCATTGGAACGATTAAGTTTTCTTACCGTTGCCGCGATAGACGCAAGCGCATCTAAAAAGGTAGCAAGCGTTTTACAAAGCCATTACGTACGGTGTACGTTGAGCACGGATATCTACGGTACAGAGTATGCTGCGGTCATGAAGAACATCTATGCAATAGCGGCAGGGATGTGTCACGGTTTAGGTTACGGGGATAATTTTCAAGCAGTACTTATTTCAAATGCGGCGCGCGAGATGCGCCGCTTCATGAAGAGCACCTGTGAAGGTCGCATCAACATTAAAAAGAGCGCCTATCTAGGTGATTTATTAGTGACCTGTTACAGCCAGTTTTCTAGAAACCGAATGCTTGGGAACATGCTTGGTAAAGGCTACACCATCAAAAGTGCAAAAGCTGAGATGACCATGGTTGCAGAGGGCTATTATGCAGCTGCCTTGGTGGCAAAAATTCGTAAAAAGCAAGAGGTTAGAATGCCTATTGTCAAAGCAGTGTATGAGGTCCTGTACGAAGGAAAATCTGCGAAAAAGACTATGGCAAAATTGGCCCAAAAATTAACCTAAGGCTGCGCAAACTTACCCGTTGACAATGCGTTACTAAGGTAGACTCACAATTATGACGACTAAAGTTTTCAAAACCTTTATCCTGCTGTGTTTTTCTGTAACACTATTTGCGCAGAGCCCCAGTTCCATTCTCCAAAAAGCGGAGGCCAAATTATCCGGTGCAGATCTCGCTGCTGAGGTCAGTATTCGTACCGTCCGCCCTCGTTGGGAACGTACTATGGAAGCTAAAATTTGGAACCAGGGGTTAGACAAAACCATGATTTTAATCACCGGTCCGGCGCGTGAAAAAGGAACTGTGTTTCTTCGCAACGGTGAGGATGTTTGGCATTTTGTGCCAGGCATAAAGAAAATTGTTGCGCTACCCGCGGCGATGGTGCAGAGTTGGATGGGTACAGATTTCACGAACGATGCGTTGATCAACGCCGGTTCATTGGTGGAAGATTACACCCCGACTTTATTAGGTATAACCTCTGTGAATGGTACGAACTGCTTTAAAATTGCGCTTACACCCAAGGCAGATGCAGCAGTAGTATGGGGCGAGGTAATCACCTTTGTATCTGTAGACGAATTTCTTCAACTGCGAACGGAATTTTACGATGAAGACGAATACTTAATCACCACGCTCGAAGCGACTGAAATCAAATCTTTTGGCGGTAGAACATTGCCTTCAGTTTTGCGGATCACCCCAGCTGAGGAAGACGGAAAATTTACCGAAATGACTTACAAGGCGCTCAACTTTAATCCAACTTTTGAAGAGGGGTTTTTCGAGCGCAGTAACATGAAACGGGTCGAATAATGTTCAAATTAGCTTGGCGTAACATTTGGCGTAACAAAGGAAGAAGTATCATCACCATAGCGGCAGTTATGTTTTGTGTGATTTTCGCTGTGGTGCTTCGCAGCTTTCAAGTGGGCGTGTGGGAACACATGGTCGGTGATATAGTCGCAAACAACTTTGGCTATCTACAGGTGCATCAAAAGGGATTTTGGGCCGACCAGAGTCTGGACTTGAGTATGGACGAGACAACGCTGGACTGGGATGCCATGGAAAATGTACCCGGAGTTCGTTCACTCGTTCCCAGGTTGGAGAGTTTTTCTTTAGTGAGCACTGGCGAAAGTAATAGGGGCAGTTTGGTGCTGGGTATTCGTCCGGAGGAGGAATTGTCCGGCTTGCGTTTAACGGACCAATTGATTGACGGTCGCCTCTTCGAACCTGCCTCTAATGAAGTAGTTGTTTCGGAGGGACTTGCAGAATATTTACACGTTGAGGTCGGGGATTCACTTATGTTTTTGGGACAAGGTTATCGCGGGGCAAGCGCCTACGGTCAGTTCTTGGTCTCGGGGATTGCCAAAATATCGAATCCAGAACTCAATAAACAGCTTGTTGTCCTGCCCCTAGAAACGGCCCAATGGATGTACAATGCCATGGGGTTGTTGACGACAGTGGTGGTAGATCTAGAACCCAATGCGGATTTTGCAGAAGTGAAAGCGTCGCTCGAACCATTATTAGGAGCGGATTTTGAATTGTTAGACTGGGAACAATTGTTTCCAGAATTGGTCCAAACCATTGAAGCAGATATGGCCGGAGGTCAAATTTTTGTAACCATTCTTTACTTCATTATTTCCTTCGTTTTGCTCGGGACAGTCATCATGATGGTCAGTGAGCGCGAGCGCGAGTTTGGAATTTTGGTGAGTATAGGCATGCGTAAAACGACATTGGCTGCGGTTACTGTTTTAGAAAATTTAATGCTCCTCGTCGGTGGCGCCGTAGTGGGAATGGCCGTGGTCAAACCGGTCCAATTTTACTTTAAATACAACCCCATCGATTTAAGTGGGCAGATGAAGGACGCCATTGAACAATTCGATTTTGAACCCAAGCTTTACACGACCACCTCTTTCATTATTAATTTGAATCATGGTGCCATCGTCTTCGTTATCGGTGTGTTAGTAAGCAGCTATGCCGTTTGGAAAATCATGAAGTTGAACCCGGTAAAAAGTATGCGCGCATGATTTTTAAAGTGGCTTGGCGCAACATATGGCGTGCAAAGGTGCGCTCCTTTATCGTAATTGGATCCATTGCGGTAGGAATTTGGGCGGGCTTACTCATCATAGGTTTCTCTTTCGGAATGAATAATGAGCGTACTGCATCCGCTATTGGAACAACCACCGGACATGCGCAGATTCACCACGAAGGTTTTGATGCTGAACCGTTATCCAATGCCGTGGTCGCGGATTCCTCAGCAGTAGTTGCCCTCCGTAAAACCGTAGAAGCTTTGTCGTTTGTAAGTGGCACTGCACAACGCACGGTATTAGGGGGAATGATCAATTCTACCAAAAGTGCTCGGGCAGTCCGGATTATGGGCATTTGGCCAGAAGAAGAGCGCCTTCAAACGACTTTGGCCGACTACATGGTAGAAGGCGATTTCTTTGGAGCTACCGGTCGCAATCGACTAGTGATCGGCGAAAAATTAGCGAGACGATTGGGATTAAAGTTGCGAAGTAAAGTAGTCCTCACTTTTCAAGATTCGGAAGGTAATCTTAACAGAGCATCGTTCCGAATTTCAGGAATCTATAAAACGTTGAATGCCACTTGGGATGAGTTCCACATCTATGTACATCATGAGGATTTGGAAAAAACTTTGGGAGCTCCTTTGGTACACGAGGTATTGGTTCGTTTTGAGGAGACTGTGGATACCGATGAAAAAGCGGGTGCGTTGGCAGCGGTGATGCCTGTTGGTTTGGCGGTGAAGTCCTGGAAACAGGTACGTCCAGAATTGGGCTTTGCGGATGATATGATGGCCATCATGCTCGTATTGGTTTTAGGTATTATCATGATGGCACTTCTTTTCGGGATTATTAACAACATGCTTATGGCCATATTAGAACGCCGCAGAGAGCTGGGCATGCTTATGGCTGTAGGAATGAATAAGCGCAAGCTGTTTTTAATGATCCTGGTTGAAACATTGATGTTGGGGTTTGTTGGTGGTCCTATCGGGATCCTTCTAGGCGACCTGAGCACGCGTGCCATGATGCGCATCGGTATAGATTTATCCAGTAAGCAGGACGGCTTGGCAGAATTGGGCGTGCAGAGTATAATTTATCCTGAAATCGTTCCCAGCTATTACCTCATTATTGCTGTAATGGTAATAACAACGGCGTTGATTGCCTCCATTTTACCCGCAATTAAAGCGCTTAAATTGAACCCAGTAGAAGCCATTCGTGGTCATTAAGTTATGAGTAAACCTGTTATCGAAGTAAAAAACCTAGAAAAGGTCTATGAGGGTGCTGTTCCTGTACACGCCGTGAACGGCATTAGCCTTACCATAACGCAAGGCGAATTTACGGCGCTCAAGGGGCCGTCGGGCTGCGGGAAAACCACTTTGCTTAATATGCTCGGAGGGCTCGACCAGCCAACGGCAGGATCCATTGCTATTGGAGGGGCGGACATTACCACGCTGAGTGAAAATGCATTGATCGACTTTAGATTGCGCAATATTGGGTTTGTCTTTCAAGCCTACAACCTTATTCCAGTACTTTCTGCCCAGGAGAATGTAAGTTTTATTATGCTTCTGCAAGACAGGCCAAAGGAGGAACGCGAAGCGCGCGCGCAGCAATTGCTTGAAGCAGTTGGACTGAAAGGCAAGGAAGATAAAAGACCAGGCCAGCTTTCAGGCGGCCAACAGCAGCGCGTTGCCGTTGCCAGGGCCTTGGCTTCGAAGCCTCAATTTGTTTTGGCCGATGAACCTACGGCAAACCTTGATTCGCAGAGTACGGCAAACCTATTAGATATTATGGAGCGGTTGAATAAAGAGGAGGGCATGACCTTTGTTTTCGCAACCCATGACGATCGTGTGATTAAAAAAGCACGTCGAATCATCAGCATCGAAGATGGTAAAGTCCTCAGCGACGACTAAAGCCTTATTTTAGGGTCATGGAACCTAAATTTCGACCATATACACCTTGGCCTTCATCTGATGAGGATGCCCATGCATTGTTTGAAAACTTTGAAACGGCACTTCAGACCAGACGCAGCCTACGTATGTATAGCAAAAAGCAAGTCTCTCGAACGACGGTAGAACGTCTTATCAGTTTAGCAGCTTCCGCGCCTTCAGGGGCAAACAAACAGCCTTGGCATTTTGTCGCAGTGCAAAATCCGGAGGTAAAGAGAAAAATACGTGAGGCTGCGGAAGAGGAAGAAAAAGCTTTTTACGGGGGCCGTGCAACCGAAGAATGGCTCGAGGATCTCAAGCCGTTCGCTACCGATTGGGAAAAGCCATTTTTAGAGGATGCGCCCTGGCTCATCGTGGTTTTCCGAAAGAATTACGATGTGGAATCAAACGGAGCGAAAGCGAAGAATTATTACGTACAAGAGAGCGTAGGCATCGCATGTGGATTTTTAATAGCCGCCGTACATGCTGCGGGATTAGTCACCTTAACACACACACCATCCCCCATGAGGTTTCTCTCGGAAATTCTGGGCCGTCCCTCAAATGAAAAGCCCTTTTTACTTTTACCAGTAGGGTATCCTGCCGATGGCGCAGAAGTGCCGGACATTTCTAAGAAAGGTTTAGACGATATCAGTGATTTTATCTGACCTTTGAAGAAAATTACACCATTATGTTTGAAGGTACGTCTGTACAATTTGTCGTAGATGCGGATGAGGTTCGTCAGGAGCTCAAAGCAGCCCAATTGAATTGGCCTATTGTAAAGATCTTAGGTCAAGAGGAGGATGAAGAAAAAGACCCTGAAGACATGAGCGTCAGTGGTGAGGGTGTTGCCATTTATATTGACAGTATTGAAGTGATTCTCAAAGAACGCATTGAAAAGGCAAAAGATATCGTTGCTACAGTAGCGCGAATGATTCAATATTTCAACGAACGCGACGAAACCGCCGTACTCTTCTTTCATGTCAGCTGGGAGACCTATTTGATCGACGAAAAATAGGAAGCAAGAATGCCTGCTTTTGAGTGACCAACGACCTCTTGCAATTGCTCAGGAGTAGCCGTTTTAATGTTTTTAACGCTTTTAAAAACCTTGATCAGGTCTTTGATGGTTTCCGGACCAATCCCTTTAATCCCATCCAGCTCACTTTTAAAAGCGCCCTTGCTTCGGCGTAAACGGTGGTGCTTTAAACTAAACCTGTGTGCTTCATCCCGAGCTTGCTGAATGATTTTCAAGGTTTCTGAACGTTTGTCTAAATGCAATGGATATGGATCTCCAGGGAAATAGAGTTCTTCCAGCCTTTTTGCAATACCGATGACGGTGATTTTCCCGCGAAGTCCTAGTCGCTCTAAAGCTTTTAGCGCAGCGCTTAACTGACCTTTACCTCCATCAATCACAATCAGCTGCGGCAATGGTTCACCTTCTTCTTGAAGTCGACGGTATCTTCGGTGCACCACTTCTTCCATGGAAGCATAGTCGTCAGGCCCTTCTACTGTTTTGATATTGAATTTTCGGTAGTCCTTTTTTGAAGGTTTACCGTCTTTAAAGACCACACAGGCACTTGCTGGATTGGTCCCTTGAATATTCGAATTATCGAAACACTCAATGTGTCTGGGTTCAACGGGCATGCGCAAGTCTTGCTTCATTTGCGTCATAATGCGTTTCACATGGCGGTCGGGGTCAACAATCTGAATATTCTTCAGTTTTTCTTGACGGAAATACATGGCATTTTTAATACTCAATTCAATGAGTTTACGTTTTTCACCTTTCTGAGGAACGGTGAATGTGCTTCCTTCTATGAGTAGATTAACCGGATGTGAAGTATAGATTAAACGTGAAGTAGAGCCAAAAAGAGAGCGGATTTCAGGAATTGCGATATGCAGAAAATCCTGCGGCTCTTCTTCCAATTTTTTCTTGATTTCAACGGTGTAACTCTGGACAATGGCACCTTCAATAACTTGCAAGTAATTCACGTATCCAAATTCAGCATCCATACTAACGCTATAGACGTCGATATTGGTGAGTTGGTTACTTACGACGGTACTCTTTGCAGCATATTTTTCTAAGGCGTCCAATTTTTCTTTACACAACTGTGCTTGCTCAAATTCGAGAGACTCGGCATGATTCATCATGCGCTCTTTTAAATGCCTTTTGACGGCGCTCAGCTGCCCTTTGATAATATTACGTGCAGCGCTAACATCCGCTTCATATTCCTCTTCCGTTTGCAATGCTTCACAAGGTGCTTTACAATTTCCGATATGATACTCTAGGCAAATTTTGAATTTCCCTTTTTCAATATTTTCTTCACTCAGATTGTATTTGCAGGTGCGGGTCGGATACATCTGGCGGATCAGCTCAAGTACGGCTTTCATGGCCTTTACATTTGGGTAAGGCCCATAGTATTCACTTCCGTCTCTGATAATGTTACGAAGTCCATAAATACGAGGAAATCGTTCTCGACGTATGGTGATATAGGGGTAACTCTTATCGTCTTTAAGGTTGATATTGTAGCGGGGTTGGTGCTCTTTTATGAGGTTGTTTTCTAGCAGCAGTGCATCCCCTTCTGAATCTGTGACGATCACCTTTATATCCGCTACTTTCCGCACCATAACGGCGATACGTGCGCTAGTTACACTTTTCGTGAAGTAAGAGCTCACGCGCTTTTTGAGATCTTTAGCTTTTCCGATGTAGAGAATATTGCCGGCTTTATCCATATGCTGATACACCCCCGGTTTGTTCGGAAGGGTTTTCAGCAAATTCGTTATGTGGATACTGTCAGCCATGCTTCAAAGATAAAAAAGGCCCGGCTCCCTTTGGGGCCGGGCCAGTGTTCTCGTGTTTAACGAGTGGGGACTACGTTGTTAAGAATGCTATTGGGCATCCATAATAGTGACGGTACCATTGACTGAATATTCATAGTCGTCAGAGGCATTCACTAATTCTAAGGTGTACATGTATACACCGTCTGCGAGCTTCGTACCGTTTTGGTTGGTACCGCGCCATGGGTTGGCATTATCGTATAGGTATTCGCTTTGCCATACACGATCGCCCCATCTGTTGTAGATGGTTAACTGGCTTAGGTCTTCATAATCATCAATGTTCTGAATGATGAAGCCATCATTTACGTTATCGCCGTTCGGGGTAATGAAGTTTGGCACTACCACGGTATCTGGGTAAGGAGGCGTGTTGATGATGATCGGTAAACAGTTGGAATATGCAGTATACTGCGTATCTATTGGATCAGTAGTTCTGATACAAACGCGGTATTCCCCAGGAGCTAGCTCTAGGAACATACGGTAAGTGGTGTCAGGCGCGAGAACTGGATTCTGAGGTGAAGCTATGTGGTCGTGAATCCATTCGCCCATCCACGTACCTCCTATCTTTTCTTGTAAGAACACAGTGTAGCTGTCAACGGCCCACCCGTTGTATTGATTCCAGATAAGATCTACAGGGATCGTATCAGGATCAATGATTGGTACCATGCCGTTGCTGCGTTCGAGAAGCATACTTTCAATGCTGTTCGTTTCTCCTTGCATGTCATCGTTGAGCTTCATGTCAACGCGGTATTCATAGCTGTCCTGATCTACTTTGATAAAACCAATCTGGTTGTCTTTAAAGTCGTATTTGTATTGATTGAATACAGTACCTACTTTTTGATATTGAGGCTGCCCTGGATCTTTACGGAAGATTTGCCACTCTTGGAAGAGGTAGTCCGGGTAAGACGACGTATCCGCACTCCATTCGATAACAGGATTTTTATCTTCTTCGATGGTTACGTTTTCCATTTCGTAGATGGCATTGAAACATCCTGTCACATTGAGCTGAATAGTATCGAATTCGTTCATCGGGAAACCACATTTGTTCAAGAGGGTGTTTCCGTCATTACCAACTTTCGAGTACAGGAAGTATTTTCCGTTTTTCGATAGCGGCTTGAACAGCTTGATAGTCATCTGCGTTGCTTCGTAGTTGTTATCACAGTTGGCTGTGAAGGATTCAATCGCGAGCGGTTGACCATCGGGTTTCGTTAATCGGAAGTCTGTACCATCCGGAGAGATGGATGAACAGTCCAGTTTTACTTTGAATTTCAAGGTTACTGTGGAGTCCAAACAGTTGTAATCTACTGTTGGCAGACCATTATCTGGATCTTGATAGATGCCTGGTGCCTGGTAGTCCAATTGAACACCAGCTTGCGCATTCGGGGTACAAGCGGAGGCGATGGCAATCTGCATATCACGGTTTACTTCACCAATCTTTCGCCACACATAAAGCACAGAGTCGTAACGGTATTCATCTATGGTAACTGCCATTACATCGATTTCAACGGCAGATGGTTTGAATGTAATTAAACCCGAACTAGGGTTCATGGTAAGTGAATTTGCTGGTGACGTAGTGATCGGTTGATCATACGTCCAACCCGCTGCGTAATTAATATTCGTAGGTGTACAGTTTGAACTAGCTCCTGCTTTCACATGAGTTATTCTGTAGTAGATAGAATCACCGTCTGGTTCAACAGAACTCTGCTTCCAGTTAAAAGTACGTCCAGTACAGAAAGCACGAACGGGCTCACTAACGAATTCAGGTGATGTATTCTGACCGATTTGGTTATTTAATTTAGCCTCAATATAGAATCCTTGTGAGGAAGGGTTTACGATATTATCTACTGCTGGATTTCTACAACAAGTCGAGAATGAGAACGTCCAATCCGGTGCGTTGCCAGGTATGGTTATTTCACCTTCGTACATAACAACGTGAATAGTAACACCTGCACTTGCTGAGCTCACACAATCAAACAAGGTCGGCGCCACTACTCCCGAACCGCTCGTTGAGGGGGTCGTCTCTGTCAGCGTAGCACTAACGGTGGCGTAGTTCGCGGAACAAGCATAAATGGTTGCACTCGTAGGCAACGTGATACCGTTATTATCGCGGTAAAGGCGCATGTAAATTTTATACTTGTGGCTGTTACCTGTAGAGCTAACGTATTCGTAGTGAAGATCTCCTCCGGCATTGTGAGATGCTGAGGCATTTTGAACGAAAAAAACTAGGGCTATAGCGGTAAAAAGTGTTCTAAAAAGTGTTTTCATGAACGTCAGTGTTTGTAAGCCTGAATAATTGAACCTTAAATATCTTCAATTCCTTCTTCTTACACAAGCGAAATGAGTAAACGTTTAGCTTTGGTGAGAGAGTAACACGTAAACGACGGAAAATCCAAGTAAACCGCCCGATAGAAGCTCTTGGAGCGTGTGTCTTTTAAGACTAATTCGAGACCAAGCAACCGCACCTAACATAAGCAAAAGCAGTAGTAGGTATTCGGGCTTTCCTACACCGTAGCGTTGATGTAGTCTCAGGAACAGTGCAAAGAATCCAGTTGCTCCTGCCATATGAGCACTACTCTTGAAGTAAGGGATGAGTATGGTGCTTACAATAAGCACGAATGCAGTTCCGTAAACAGTAAGGTAAATTTCCTCCGGCGCCATGGCCTTTTTAAGAAACGCAGCAGTTGCGAATGCGCAAGCTGCACCAGTAATGTAAGGATAGATGCGGTCTTCACGTTCTATGAGGTGTACGCTGGAGATTGTTTTTGTCGCACGAAATAAAACAATTGCGATCAGCGGTGACGCGTATGTGCCTACAAAAACCGTGGATGTTATTTTGAAAATGGTATTCCAGGAATACGTTTCAGGAACGGACCAAAGCACAAATAAAGCGCCAACAGTCGGCATAATTCCGGGATGAAACAGGTAGCTGATGAATTGACTAAAGCCGTGTTTGAAACTTTGCATTTAGAGTTCTTTTCGCATTCTAGCTACTGAAATATCAAGCTGTTCTCTGTATTTCGCAACAGTACGACGGGCAATGGGATAACCTTTTTCTTTTAGAATTTTTGCCAGTGCATCGTCGGTCATGGGTTTTCGTTTGTTCTCCTCAGCGACGGTGTCCTCGAGAATCTTCTTGATTTCCCGAGTGCTGACTTCCTCACCGTCCGCATTGGTCATGGATTCGGAGAAAAATCGTTTGATCAGAAATGTACCGTACGGCGTTTGAATGTATTTGTTCGAAGCCACACGACTGACCGTAGAAATGTCCATACCTATTTCTTCTGCAATATCTTTAAGAATCATGGGGCGAAGCTTGCGCTCGTCGCCGGTAAGAAAATAATCGCGTTGGTAATTTAGAATGGACTGCATCGTGAGCATTAAGGTCTGTTGACGTTGAACAATGGCGTCGATAAACCATTTAGCACTGTCCAATTTTTGCTTTACAAACAAGGCGGCTTCTTTCTCTGCTTTATTTTTCTCCTTACTGGCTTTATAATGCTCAAGCATCTCGCGGTACTGGTTGCTCAAGCTTAGTTCAGGAGCATTACGACCGTTTAGCGTTAGTTCAAGCTCTTCGTCTACAATATGTAAGTTGTAATCGGGTATGACATTTTCTGTAGGCCGACTGAGATTAGAGGAGCCGCCCGGTTTTGGGTTTAGTCTTCCGATCTCCTCGATAGCGTCACGGAGTTCATCCTCATTGACGCCTAATCGGTCCATCAATTTTTGATAGTGGCGCTTTACGAAGCTGTCAAAATAATCTTCTAAAATGCTCAGGGCGAGATTCACCTTGAAAGAAGGGCGTTTACGTTCCAATTGGAGTATCAAACACTCGCGTAAATCGCGGCCGCCGACTCCTGGGGGGTCTAGGTCTTGAATAATTTCGAGGAGTCGTTCAAGCTCCTTTTCTTCGGTAAATACTCCTTGAGAAAAGGCCAAGTCATCCACGATATCTATGAGTTCGCGTCGCAAAAGTCCATCGTCGTCGATCGTACCTACGAGGTAGGTGGCCAATTCCAATTCCTCGGCATTTAAGTCCCGAAGGCGCAATTGCGAAATGAGGCTGTCGTGAAAGCTTTCGTTAACAATGACCGGGGCTTCATACAACTCGTCGTCTGAGCTGTAGTTGTTGGCTTTGGTTTTATAATCGGGTGTATCGTCGTCTCCAAGATAATCGTCCCAATTAATTTCCTCCATGGACTCGCGCACTTCGCGCTCGTCGGAAGCATCGTTTTCAAAGGTATCTTCGGCTTTCTCTTTTCCTTCCTGTAAGGCAGGGTTTTCCTCAATCTCTTGCTTGATTCGTGCCTCTAAACTTTGCGTGGGCAACTGCACAAGCTTCATCAGCTGAATCTGTTGTGGACTCAGCTTCTGTTGAAGTTTTTGTGCAAGAGTTTGCTTTAGCATAGGTTGGGGTTGGGATCAGATTAGAAATTAGCGCTTCCCGGAGTTCTAGGGAATGGAATGACATCACGAATGTTACCCATACCTGTCGAGAATTGGACTAAGCGCTCAAAGCCTAAACCGAAACCGCTGTGTACACAGGTCCCGAACTTTCGGGTTTCGAGGTACCACCAGAGTTCTTCTTCTGGAATTCCTACAGCAGCGACTTTTTCTTTGAGTACATCGTAGCGTTCCTCGCGCTGAGAACCCCCAACAATCTCTCCAATTCCAGGGAAAAGAATATCCATGGCACGTACGGTCTTGCCGTCCTCGTTTAAGCGCATGTAAAACGCTTTAATAGATGCAGGGTAGTCGTACAATACTACAGGTGCCTTAAAGTGTTTTTCTACCAAGAAACGCTCGTGCTCACTCTGAAGATCTGTGCCCCATTCTTCAATACGGTATTTGAATTTCTTCTTTTTGTTCGGCTTGCTGTTCTTCAAGATTTCAATCGCCTCGGTATACGAAAGACGTACGAAATCATTGTTGGCTACAAATTCTAATTTCTCGATCAGACCTTGTTCTGCGCGTTCATTCTGTGGCTTCCCTTTTTGCTCCTCCGCAAAGCGACTGTCCAGGAACGCCAAATCTTCACGGCAGTTATCCAGGATGTAGCGTAGACAGTATTTTAAAAAGTCTTCCGCGAGGTCCATATTCATGTTTAAATCATGAAATGCCATTTCGGGTTCGACCATCCAGAATTCTGCCAAATGTCGCGTCGTGTTTGAGTTTTCAGCACGGAACGTCGGTCCAAAAGTGTAAACTTTACCCAACGCTAAAGCCCCAAGTTCACCCTCTAGTTGACCGCTTACGGTTAAATGGGTTTCCTTGCCGAAAAAATCTTCGGCAGGGTCGCCTCCTGAGGCAGGAAGTGTGCTGACACGGAACATCTCACCCGCGCCTTCGGCATCAGATCCGGTGATGATGGGGCTGTGCCAGTTGACAAAACCTTCTTTGTTAAAGTAGTTGTGTATCGCAAACGAAAGTGCATGGCGGACTCGGAATACAGCGCTGAAGGTGTTCGTACGCGGGCGTAAATGCGCGATATCGCGTAAAAATTCTAAGCTGTGCTTTTTTGGTTGAAGCGGATAATCTTCGACCGGCGCATCGCCTAAAACCTCAAACGAATCCACAATAATTTCTACCTTTTGTCCTTTTCCTTGGCTTTCTACAAGCTGACCGGAAATAGAAAGACACGATCCTGTAGTGATGCGCTTGAGTTCGCTTTCGTCCTCTTTTTCAAAATCGACAACACATTGAAGATTCGCTAGTGTAGAACCGTCATTAATGGCAACGAAACGATTACTGCGAAAAGCGCGAACCCATCCTTTGATGGTGATGTTGGTGCCAATTGGTGGCGATTGTAAGAGGTGTTTAATACTCATGATTCTACTTTGTTTGTAACAAAGATGCTATTTCGGCGTGATATTTCAGTACGATTGTTGTGCGTTTTTCAAAAAAAACATAGGCTTTGGCACGAAAGTTGTTCGAAACGGGAAACATTGGAAACATTTTTTAGAACATTTGTTTCCATAGTGGGTTATCCTCGTGTAAACTCCGAATCTAACTTATACAAATGAATGGAATCTGAATTGTCCCGCATATTGTTCACCAGCATCGAATTGTTTCTACAGTTCGGTATAAAGAGTGTGAACATGGATCAGATTGCAAGCAGTTGTGGAATGTCGAAAAAGACATTGTACAAATACGTAAAAAATAAAGAGGATTTATTAGAGAAAGCTTTCGAGCAAGCAGCTGCCTTTATGAAAGCGGAACTTGAGGATGCCATTTCCAGTGTGGGAGGTAATGCCATTGATCAGCTTTTTGCAATGGAGCGCTTTGCTGAGGTTCATATGCGCGACGACAAGGATCGTTTGTTGCATCAATTGGAACACTATTACCCATCCATCGCCAACGGCATGAAGGCGAAACGTGAGGATATCGTTTTTACGGTAACAAAACGCAATTTAGAGCGTGGTATTAGCGAGGGCTTGTACCGTACAGATCTTCAAGTTGATCACATTTCACTTTTGTACTACGGTCATGTTTTGGCGGTACATGAAGGAGTGATTTCAAACGAGCATATCAAATTGGACCAACTGCGCAAGACCAGTTTGCGCTATCACATTCGCGGTATCGCGACTCCCAATGGACTAGAATATTTGAATCAATTAATAGCAACGTAATAATGAGAAAAACAGTAGTGCTCTTCAGCATGATTTTCAGCGCTTTCATTGGCCAAGCGCAAGAGAAGTTCACTCTTGCCTCGGCGCAAGAGTACGCGCTCGATCACGCCTATGGTGTGCAAATTGCGGAATTAGAAATCCAACGTGCGCGTCAGATTTACCTTCAGAATCTAGCTATTGGTCTGCCACAGGCATCTGCGAGTGGACAGTATATCTATAATGTAGAGCTGGGCGCGTTGGTCACTGATTTTGATGGAGACGGCGTGTTAGATGAATTGGTATTTGGAACAGATTACCAAGCACAAGGCGGATTGGTGGTGAATCAGTTGATTTTTGACGGCTCTTACGTTGTCGCATTAATGGCGGCGAAAGTGTTGAAGGAAAATGCGGAAATAGGCATGGACCAGAGTAAAGCTGAGTTGAAACGTGAAGTAGCTAAAGCTTACCACCTGGCCCTTCTTAGTGAAGAAAGTGTTGCCGTATTAAAGGCGAATAAAGACTATTTAGCAGATCTCGCTTCGGAAATGAAGAAAATGAATGAAGCAGGGTTAGTGAGTAAAGCCGATGCGGATCAAATGATGCTGAACTACAACAATATTGAAAACGCCTTGCGTTACAGCGAAGGTCAAGCGAATGTCGCGAAGATGTTGCTGAAGTTGCAGATGGGATACCCGGTAAAGCAAGTGGTACTTCTGGCTGATAAAATGGAAGATTTAGTCGTTCGCGCTGCTGCGGCAAGTACGCTGACGACCATAGGATTTGATCCTACAAAATCTGTAGACTACCTCGGCATGGCAAATCAAGTGGAGGGCGCGAAGTTGCAAGTATTAAATAAGCAATTAGCCTATTTGCCTTCAATCGGCGTGAGCTACCAGAACAATATTCAATACATGAGTAGTGAGGCCAATATTTTTGGGGATGCTTCAGTTGATATCCCAAGCAGTTTGGTTGCCGGAAGCATTAGTGTGCCATTATTTTCTTCAGGAAATGGACGTGCGCAGGTTCAGGAGGCAAAGATTCAACGAGACCAAGCAAGAATTGGATTGCAGCAATTGGAGGAAGGCCTGATCATGCAACACGGGGCTTTGGTGAACGAATTCCATCAGGGTATTGCCAATTTTTTAGCACAAAAGGAAAACGTGGCGTTAGCGAAACGCATTCGTGATCAGCGACGAAAAGAATACGACGCAGGGTTAGCCTCTTCTATGGAGTTGACACAAACTGAAACCCAATACCAAGATGCGCTACAGGCTATGTTTATGGCTGCACAGAACGCATTGGACAAAAAGTCTGAACTAGAATATTTAATGACAAAACAGCAAAAGCAATAATACCGGAACATGAAAAAATTAGGATTCATATTAGGAAGCGTAGTTCTCGCATCGTGTGGTGCACCAGAACAATCTACAGGTACCATGGAGGAGTTCATGGCAAAGAAAGACAGCCTTGTTGAGGTGCGTGCGACAGTGGATGCAGAAATTGCTGCTGTCGATGAAAAATTGATTGCCTTGGATACAGTCGAACGTTACGACCGCGTAACGTCTATTGAGGTAACCCCATTAACGTTTGTCCATTATTTCGATGTCTTTGGTATCGTGGTGGCGGATAAGAGCATCAATCTGTACCCAACAGCCAGCGGTAAAGTGGAAAAGATCTATGTGCGCAATGGACAGCGCGTTGAAAAGGGCCAATTATTAATGACATTGGATACAGACCTTCTAAAGTCGTCCTTAAAGGAAGTAGAAAATGGATTGGCGCTTGCAAAAACCGTTTTCGAGAAGCAAGAGAAACTGTGGATCAACGAACAAATCGGTTCAGAGATTCAATACTTACAGACAAAGAACAACTACGATGGTTTGGTTCAAAAGATAACCACTCTAAAAGAGCAAATTGAACTTAGTGAAATACGTGCACCTTTTGCAGGAGCAATCGATAACATCTTTGCGAAAGAAGGTGAATTAGCAGGTCCTCAAATGCCATCAATTCGTTTAGTAAACACTTCGGGAGTGTATGTTAAAGCGGACGTTCCTGAGTCGTATTCGAATCGTGTTCGTGTAGGGACGCCAGCAAATGTTGCCTTCTCTTCTATGGACTACGAGGTAGCCGCAGAGGTACTCCAAGTAGGGCAATTCATTCAGGAGGGCAACCGTACCTTCTCTATCAACGTCAGTCTTCCCGTTAGCCAAGGTGCAAAGCCGAACCAAATGGTGCATGTAGCGCTTCAAGATTATAGCAATGCAGCGGCGCTAACCGTACCAGCAAGCCTCGTTCAGCAAGACGTTGAAGGCAATGACTTTATTTATACGCTACAAGCGGTTGATGGCGGAAGCCACCATGAGGTCGTAAAAACTTGGGTTAGTACAGGTTTGACCTTTGAAGGAAAAACAGAAATTTTAACGGGACTCGAAGCAGGAACCGTAGTTGTGGACAAGGGATCGCGTAGCGTTCGTACCGGCCAGAACGTTGTTATAGGATAATCTAAACAGGCTACACTAGCATGGAAGAAAAGAAAAGTCTCATTAAACAGTTCGGTCCCTCTACCTTTTCGGTGAAGAATACGATGACTGTCTTTGTGCTTACCGCGATCATTTTTATCGCAGGTATTAGAAGTTATACATCGATGCCTTCGGAGGCCTTTCCGGAGATCGTAACCCCAGAGATCTATGTAGGGACGCCGTATCCAGGAAACTCTCCGTTGGATATTGAGAAGCTCATCACACGTCCATTAGAGAAGGAAATTAACGGGATTTCAGGGGTAGATAAGATTAATTCAACTTCGGTAGAAGGGTATTCTACCATCCAGGTCAAATTCAATTTTGACGTGACCCCGGATGAAGCGTTGCGTAAAGTAAAAGATAAAGTCGATGCGGCCATGGGCCAGCCAGACTTCCCTACAGATTTACCAGCAGATCCGAACGTTTTTGAATTGAACTTCTCGGAATTAATGCCCATCATGAACATCAATATGTCTGGTGAGTTTTCATTGGACCAATTGAAGGAATACGGCGAATACCTCGAAGAAAAAGTCGAAGATTTGACCGAGATTTCAAAGGTGGACATCCGCGGTATTGATGCGAAAGAAGTACGCGTTTTAGTGGATAGTAAAAAGCTAGAAAGCATGCAGCTGGGCTTCCGCGATATCGCCGGCGCTATTCAAAATGAAAACATGACCATCTCTGGGGGTAACCTTCTTGTAGACGGTTACCGCCGAAACGTACGTGTAGTTGGTGAGATTCGCGATTTGGATGAATTGCGAAATGTGATTATTAAGAGTGAAAAAATGCAATTGGTCCGTTTAGGTGACGTTGCAGAGATTGAATTCGACGAAGTAGAGCGCCAATCTTACGCGCGTCAATACGGTGCTTCAGTGGTTATGCTCGATGTATTCAAGCGTTCTGGTGAAAATCAGATTATCGTTAGCGAAAAAATTGCAGGTTTATTGGCTGAGGCGCAAGACGGCTACTTCCCGGACAATCTGAATATTTCAGTAACAAACGATACTTCGGAGCAAACGAAAACACAGGTGGCGGATCTTGAGAATTCCATCATTTTCGGTATGCTGTTAGTGGTATTGGTATTGATGTTCTTCTTGGGACTCCGCAATGCGATGTTCGTTGGGATTGCAATTCCTATGTCGATGTTGATGAGTTTTGTCATTCTGAATGCGTTGGGCATTTCTCTAAATACCATCGTGCTTTTCGCATTGGTATTGGCATTGGGAATGCTTGTAGATAACGGAATCGTGGTCGTAGAGAACATTTACAGATTCATGGACGAAGGTTACGATCGCATTACAGCGGCGAAACTGGGCGCCGGTGAGGTGGCTTTACCGATCATCGCTTCCACTGCAACGACGCTCGCAGCGTTTTTACCACTGGCATTCTGGCCCGGGCTCTTCGGTGAATTCATGAAGTATTTGCCGCTTACCTTGATCACGGTATTGTCATCTTCACTCTTTGTGGCATTGGTTATTAATCCAGGATTAACTGCCGCATTAATGAAAGTAGAAGAATCGCCCATAAACAAGAGAAAACTCACTATTCGTTCGATCATAGCGATCGTTATCGGTGTAGGGATTGCTTATGGAGCGGGTAAAATGGCATTCGGTAACTTATTTATTTACAGTGGAGGCTTTGCACTTATCTATGCCTATTTCGTGGTTCCGGCTACTAAATGGTTCCAGGGTACTGCTTTGCCTACGATAGAGAATGGGTTTAAAAAGACGTTGGCTTATGCTTTGAGCGGTAAGAAACCAATTTTCTTCTTTAGTGGTACAGTCGTACTCCTCATTTTCTCTGGGGTATTATTAGGTGCATTCCCGCCAAAGACTTTGTTCTTCCCGGAAAACATGCCGAACCAGGCCATGGTTTACATCCAGATGCCCATTGGTACTGATATTGAAGAGACGAACGCAGTGACGTTGGAATTGGAAAAAGAAGTAATGAGCATTGTACAGTCGTATGCATATATGGACGATAACGGTGAAGCTCAGAACTACATGGTTGAATCTGTCATTGCTCAGGTAGGTGAAGGGACTTCTGACCCTAATGCCGGTCCTTCGATGGCGCAGACACCAAACAAAGCGAAAATTACTGTTCAGTTCCACAAATTCGCAGACCGTATAGATCTTGAGGGGAATCGTGTGAATTCCGCGGATGTTTTGAATAAGATTCGTGAGACCTTAAGTGATTACCCTGGAGTGATTGTATCTGTAGATAAAGACAGTAATGGCCCTCCAACGGGCCCACCTGTAAATATCGAGATCAGTGGTGATAATTACTTCGAATTGGTCGAAACGGCCGATGAAATTCGTGCGTTTATCGATGCAAAACGCATCGATGGTATAGAGGAGTTGAAGCTTGATGTTGAGACGGGCAAACCTGAAATGCCTATCGAAGTGGACCGTTTAAAAGCGCGTGCCTTAGGCTTGAGTTCAGCACAGATTGGTGATGTCATGCGTACGTCATTGTTCGGTAAAGAAGTGAGCCGATTCAAAGACGGCGAGGACGATTACCCTATCAATATTCGCATGAGTAATGCGTACAGATATAATGTGGAAGATTTGATGAATCAAAAAATCACATTCCGTGATCAAGCGTCGGGTCGAATTAAGCAAGTGCCTATTTCAGCAGTGGCAAAGGCGAAGAAAACATCGACGTTCTCTTCTGTGAAGCGTAAGAATTTGAAACGTGTAATCTCTATTCAGTCGAATGTACTAGAAGGAGCGAACCCTACGGAAACGGTAGATGCGATTAAAGAAGCTATGGCTAATTACACCTTACCTTCTGGTATGAATGTAGACTTTACCGGTGAACAGGAAGAGCAAGCCAAAGAATTGAGCTTTCTTTCTGGAGCGTTATTGATGGCAGTCTTTTTGATTTTCTTAATCCTGGTAAGCCAATTCAATTCGGCATCTACACCTTTCATTATCCTCGTTACGGTAGTTTTCTCTTTGATCGGAGTATTGCTAGGTTTGGTCATTTTCCGCATGGAATTCGTCATCATGATGACCATGATTGGTATTATATCACTTGCGGGAATTGTGGTGAACAATGCCATCGTATTGATTGACTTTATCAAGCAACTGACTGCGCGTAAGCGAGTAGAATTAGGCTTGGATGAAAAAGCTTTGTTGCCAGTTCCTGAGCTTGTTGATACTATCGTAGAAGCAGGACGTACGCGTTTACGTCCGGTACTGCTTACAGCAATCACAACTATTTTAGGTTTGATACCATTGGCGACGGGTATGAACATCAACTTCTACACCCTGTTCAGTGAAAACAATCCGCACATCTTCTTTGGTGGTGATAACGTAGTCTTCTGGGGCCCAATGTCCTGGACCGTCATCTTCGGTTTGACTTTCGCAACCTTCCTCACCTTAGTAATTGTACCGGTGATGTACTATTTATTTGAACGCATTCAGCGCACAATGGCGCGGTGGTTCGCTTAAATTAATGACCGTAAAAAGCGTTAAAGTGAAAAACCCGCGGCGCGCAGCGCCGCGGGTTTTTATTTGCGCTAATTTTGAGCCATGATCGCAGAACTCCGTGCATTAGAACCAACGCAACTAGAAGACTTTACCAATTCCTTGGTAGATCAGGTCGTCGCTGCGGTCACGGATAAGATTCCACACCTCGAAAGTTCCCTTGCTGTTGCTGAATTGACGGTGGCTTTGCATTACGTTTTGAACACGCCAGAGGACGTTCTGGTATGGGATGTGGGTCACCAAGCTTACTTGCACAAAGCACTTACGGGTCGGATGGACGAATTAGCGAACATGCGCAAACCGGGTGGCATATCAGGTTTTCTAAGCCGCGCCGAAAGTTCATACGACTTCTTTGGAGCAGGTCATGCATCTACTAGTATTTCCGCACTAACGGGCGTTTGTCTTGCCGACCAGATCGCGAAAAGAACGAGACATCGCGTGGCAGTGATAGGAGACGGCTCGCTTACCGGCGGCCAAAGCTTTGAGGCGCTTAACCACCTAGGTACTTTGGGCGCAGATGTATTAGTCATCATTAACGATAATGAGGGTAGTATTGACCCAACGGTCGGTGCGCTACACAACGAACAATCCTACGGTACCTACATGCAATCCTTAGGTTGGCATTACACCTTCCTCGAGCAGGGGAATGATGTGCGGGCCCTGGTGGATGCACTGCAGCAGGTATTGGCACAGCCGGGCCCGCAGACCCTTCACATTAAGACGAAGCGTCCGGATTTGAGTCCGCCGAAGTCTTACAAGCCCGGAACAACTTTTCAGTGGTGGGCCGCTGAAACCGTAGCCGCAATTTTCGAGTCAACTTCGGATATTCAAATACTCAGTCCGGCCATGTTTGCAGGCAGTGGTTTTGCCCCATTGCGCGAACGCTATGCAGACCGACTGATCGATACGGGAATCAACGAAGCACATACTGTAACGACTGCGGCGGGCATCGCTGCTGCCGGGGGTCGACCCTGGGTGCATATCTACAGTACATTTTTACAGCGGGCTTTTGACCAAATCATTCACGACATTGCCTTGCAGCAATTGCCTGTGGTATTCCTGGTTGATCGCGCAGGTTTGGTAGGATCGGACGGTCCCACGCATCACGGTGTATTCGACGCCGATTTTCTAATGAATATTCCTGGAGTAACTGTATGGAGTCCACGAAACGGCAATGAATTACAGGGAATGCTTTTGGAGGTAGCCGCACGTCCTGTGGCTGGGCCGCTTTTTATTCGTTACCCAAAAGCGAGAACAGAAGGAGGAACGCCGACGGATTTTTGCACCCACGAATGGTTGAAAAAATCAGATGGATCCAGCCTTTGGGTGAGTACAGGCGCACTTTCGGATTTAATGAAAAATGGTGTAAATCACCTACATTTGGCGCAAAACTGGCCGTTTTTTGATGGTTTTGGCACGATTTTGTCGGATTTTGAAGAAATACACGTTTTTGAAGAAAGTACAGGATTGGGCGGATTAGCCGGTGCGGTAAAAGCACTTATGGCAGAATTGGACCACCCCGGAAAATGCATCACACACAAACTTCCTATTGAATTTATTGAACATGGACCCCGTCTTCAGTTGTTAAGGGAACATGGTTTTAATAATTTGCTCTAAGATGATTCGTACGTTACTATTCGCATCCCTTTTTCTTTATTCTTGTGTACTGGTTGCGCAACCCGTCGAGAGACAGCTGACCGGAACCGTTACTTTTGAAATAAAGGAGTTTTTGGTAAGCACGGTTAAGGGGAGTTTTTCAGACGTTCAAGGTCAAGCGTTTATGAATTCGGGTATGTTGACTTCTTTCGAAGCATGCCTTCCAGCCAACACCTTTAAAACGCCAATCGCTGCTCGGGATAAAAACGTGAAAGAAAAGCAAGAGTATCTTGATGTAAACCGATTTCCAACTATTTGTTTTACAGCGGATAAAATTGATTTTGTGCGGAAAATTGGTGATGAAACCACCTACGACATGCAAGGAGGCCTTACCTTGCGCAATGAAACACATCCTATAAGTGTTCGCGTCGTTCAACGTACAAACAATGAATGGGTTGCGACCTTTACGATCGACCGCACGCAATGGTCGGTGGGCACTGGCCCTTCGTCCTTAGCCATTTCCAATACTTTGGAACTGGTGGCGTATTTAAGCCTAAACTAATTGAATGAAATTTTCAGAATTTAAATTAAACGAAACCATACTCGATGCCTTGTTCTACATGAACTTTGAAGAGGCGACAGAGATTCAGATAAAAGCTATACCCACCATATTAGATGGAAAAGACCTGATCGGCTGTGCGCAGACAGGAACGGGAAAAACGGCAGCTTTTGTATTACCTACATTAAACCAGATAGCAGATGCGCCGAGCGACGGTGTACAGGTATTGATTTTGTGTCCCACACGTGAATTGGCCATTCAAATTGATCAGCAAATTCAGGGTATTGCCTACTTTACGAATGCATCGTGTTACCCCGTTTACGGGGGAGGCGATGGTGTAAGCTGGGAAGCCGAAGCAGATGCACTCAAAGGCGGTGCAGATATCATTGTAGCAACTCCGGGTCGATTAATGGCCCATATGGCACGCGGCTACGTAAAATTCGATACGGTTAAGCATTTGATTCTAGATGAGGCAGACCGGATGCTGGACATTGGTTTCTACGACGACATCATCAAAATAATTGACGCCTTACCAGCGGAGCGCCAGAGTTTAATGTTCTCTGCAACGATGGCCTCGAAGATTCGCAAATTGGCGAAAGAAATCTTAAGTGAACCCGAAGAAATCAGTGTGGCTATTTCGAAGCCCGCGGATGGTGTAACTCAGAAGGTATACCTCGCTCATGAGGAGCAGAAGGTGGCTTTAGTTCGTCATATATTGGGCGATAAAGACGATTTTCAGGCCATCATCATTTTCTGTTCGACGAAGAAAAAGGTGGAGAAATTGTCTCGAACGTTATTACAGAAGGGCTATGCTTGTCAGGGCATCTCGTCCGATTACGAGCAAGATGCCCGCGAGGAAGCGTTGCGCGATTTCCGTAGCGGAAAGACCCGTATTATGGTCGCGACGGACGTTATGTCTAGAGGGATTGACATCAAAGGAATTGATTTAGTGATCAATTATGATGTACCTGGCGATGCTGAAGATTATGTACACCGTATAGGACGTACAGCGCGAGCAAAAACTGAAGGAATGGCCGTGACGTTGGTGTGTGCTGACGATAGGTTCAAATTCTCAAAAATTGAGCAGCTCATCGACCGTGAATTAGAGAAAGATCAACCTCCTTCGGAATTAGGCGAGGGTCCTTCTTGGAGGGGTCAGAGCCGTGGTAAATCAGGTTCAAAAGGCGGTGGTAGAAATGACCGTGGTCCGAAGCGAGAGAAACCACGTAGTGCGAAAGATGGAAAATCGGACCGTAAACCGCCCCGCAGTAAAGGGGATGGAGATCAACCAAAGCGCGAAAAGAAAAAGCGCGAACCAACGGAGTATCGACTTATTTATGACGCGCTACCCAATCCGAAAAAAGGCAAACCTGCAGGATTGGCGCTACTTGAGGTAAAAGAATAAGCAGCGGACCAAAATCTAAGCCAACTCTAGATTCGAAGGCATCTTTATGATTAATAATGATATTTACAGACGCCTGCGGTATTTGTTTGGCTACCACTACGACCATGTCGTTGCACTTTTCGCTTCTACAGGTTTTGAAGTGAGCGAATCACAGTATAAAGGTTGGGCGGGTACAGAGGAAGAGGACCGATTCATTAGGATGTCCGATCGTGAATTGGCTATTTTTTTAAACGGTATTATCATTGAACGCAGAGGTGCGCAGGAAGGACCACCGCCAGTACCGGAAGACGAAATAAGCAACAATACCATTTTGCGAAAGCTAAAAATCGCGTTCAACATGCGATCAGAAGATATGCTAGAGATTTTCGCTTTGGTAGATCGCAAGTTGAGTCCACACGAGCTGAGTGCGTTTTTTAGAAAACCTTCGCACAAATCTTACCGCTACGTAAAAGGACAGTATTTGCGTAACTTCCTAATGGGACTTCAGTTGAAGTACAAGTCTTCATTGAGCCACCCAAAATAATTGCAGATGAAAGCAGAGCAGCCTAAACGCAAAGAAGTACTTAAAAGCTTCCTTGAAAAATTCGATATTTCCACCTTAAATCCGATGCAGACAGAGGCTAGAAAGGCCATTTATGCAGGGAATGATGTGGCGGTTTTATCACCAACAGGAAGTGGAAAAACATTGGCTTTTTTATTGCCCATCATTGAGCGATTGGATCCAAATATATCGGAAGTTCAGGCACTTGTTTTGGTGCCTTCCCGTGAGCTTGCAATGCAGATTGAGCAAGTTGCACGAAAATTGGGTTCAGGATTCAAAATTAATGCGGTCTACGGCGGCCGTTCAGGTGCGTTGGATAAAGCAGACCTGAAACATCGACCGGCTCTATTGATAGGAACACCGGGGCGAATAGCTGATCGCTTTCGCCGTGACGATATCGATTTAAGCCGTATCAAAACGCTGGTTTTAGATGAATTTGATAAGTCGCTTGAAGTGGGCTTTGAGCGCGAGATGTCTGAGATTGTTCGAAGTTTAGGAGTGGTGGAACAGCGCGTTCTAACGTCAGCAACTGACGCAGTGGCAATACCAAAATTTTTGGGTTTAAACGATCCGTTAACGATCGATTATTTGAACCAGCACCGTCCCCAGTTAACGGTGAAGACCATTGCATCGCCTGTAGGGAAACGATTAGAAACCCTACGCTCAACAGTTGATGCATTAAAAGGACAGCCGGGTATTATTTTTTGCAACTTCAAGGAGTCGCTGCACGAAGTCAGTGATTTCCTTTTTGACCATGCTGTTGAGCACGAATGTTTCTATGGTGGATTAGAACAGATCGATCGCGAACGCGCTTTAGTAAAGTTTCGCAACGGAACATGCCAATTACTTTTAGCCACTGATCTCGCGGCTCGTGGTCTTGATATTCCAGAGATCAAATTCATTATTCACTTTGAGCTTCCGTACCATTCCAACGAATTCACCCACCGAAACGGTCGTACAGCACGCATGAATGCAGAAGGTGCAGCTTATGTGCTCCACACTGAGGGCAAGCGTCTACCTGATTTTATAAAATCCACCAATCCTGAAACCGAATCTTTACAAGCGCTTCGTGCGGCTAAAATTAAAGACACTGAAGCCTGGAGTACTTTGTACATCACCGGGGGACGACAAGATAAAATCTCCAAAGGCGATATCGCCGGAATGTTTTTCAAAACCGGAGGTCTGTCTAAGGATGAATTGGGAATCATAGAACTCCAGCAGAATTGTGCTTTCGTTGCAGTAAAACGGACCATCGCCCACCGGGTGATCGAACGCACAAACAACCAACGTTTGAAGAAGAAGAAGGTTAGGGTGACGTTGGTGCGTTAAGCCAGTTAATCTACCAATACAAACTTACCGGCATACGTTACCGAAGGAGTGGTAATGCGTAGCATATAGAGATCTCGGGCGAAGGTGGAAACGTCGATGGCGGTGTTGAATTGGCCTAGGAAATGGGAATAGGTAGTTTCCCAAACGAGCTGCCCAGCGGTATTGTAAATCCCCAGGGTCATGTTTTCTTGTTGACCCATTAAGAATTGAATATTGAGGGCATTAACTGCGGGATTCGGGAATAAATGAATGCCATAATCGCCTTGATTCACAATAAACGTTTCGGATTGGATTTCACACGAATCAAAACGAATCATGAGCTGGTAATCTCCGTCTAAAGGGTTGTAAATAACACTGTCCGTAGACACTAGCGTTCCATTATAAAGCCATTCGTACGATGGATTAGAGACTGCAATAGATACACCAGCTTTGAGCATTCTTTCAGATTGCTCTATCGTAGCATCGACTACATTTTTACAGGTATCAAAATGAGCAACCAGTGTGGTATTCGCTGAGAGCGCAACTTCTATGGAGTCTTGAAGTGCATTATTGTAGGGGGTGGCTGTAGAATACCAATGTGAGAATAGAAAACCTCGGCTTGGTATGGCCTGAGCCGCGACGGGACAGGCACCATGGTATACACCATCCCAAGGTAATTCAGGCATGATGCTATTTAGTTTGACGTGACCCGCAGTGCTTGGAAAGACATCCAGATCCACAGTAAGCTGACCTTGAAGCGAGAGGCTTTGGTTTAAATGTTGACGTGCGGTAGCAATACGGGAACTGTTATAGGTTTTTATTCCGTTTACCGCGTTGAGCCAATTGGTATAAGAATAGGGTCCCATTTGACTGCTCCAAGCTGCGATATGATCTGGTATGGCCGGCACCAATTCGGATTTAAGTTCGTCAGTTACTGCATTAAAATGATCCGTCTGGAAAGTAGTGTTGATGAGGTCGTCGTAACGGTTCGTGAATCGGCATTTAAAATCCGCGTTATCCAGTACATGATCGAATATTTCAGAATGCGTATTGGGGTAATTGGGATTACGAGCCCGGTCGATATAGTTTTGGTAGATGTTACCGCCGTACAATCCAAAAGCAAAGTCTGTGTCGTACATCATATAGCGCCAGGTTGCGCCGGTGGTATCTCGACGCCACAGCTTTACATTATTAATGCCCCAGTCGATTCCCATCCAATCTCGATTTTGGATATAGGTTTCAAAGACGAAATAGTCGATGTAGTTGTCTAAATCAAATCGAGAATTAAAGACAGAAACAAAATTGGGCGCCGAGGCATTCATGCCCGTAATGATTTGATGCGATTCCAAGAAGTGGCTATCATCACCAACGAGTGCACCTTCTCTATTTAATAATTGGACCGCATCTTTATCGACGCCATGATTGCTTTCTATGTAGTGCTCGTCAAACTTCTCACGAATACCATATAAACCCCAATAAGCACCGTTTAGATATACGATGCATGCTTGATACCCCATACGGTCAATGTTTGTGCCTTCCGATAGTCGGCTCATGACGGCATCTTGAATGCGATCAAATAGGCTGTGCTGACCACCGTTGCGAAGGTTGAAGTTATTGAAGCTGGTGATGTGTGACTTGCGTTCAATCAAAGGGTATTCTACATCCCCGGTATACTTCGATTTCGCATCAATTCTAAAAGACTTTTGCGGTTCGGCCCTGGACCAACCGCCATGAATTTCTAGATCGAAAACGGCTTCAAATTGTTTCGTTTTAGAACTGTCAAAGAATTCCATCCGTGATTTCCTAGACCACGGCTCCCAAAAATTACTTCCAAAATAGGGGTAGTTAGCGCTTGCGTTTGGACCCATAACATAGATCCCGCTATTCCAATCCCACAAATGATTTTCCGCAGTAATAATAGAAACGACTGGAAGGCCGTGATTCTCTTCATCAATGATGTAGGTTCGGTCAACAACTGCGCTGGGTAGCTTTTGACCTACATCACTGAACGTTCGCACGCTCAATACACTGGTACCATATATGTAGATAGGGCCATTGACTTCAGTATCGTTTCTATCGGGTACATCACCATTTGTGGTGTAGTAGGATGTTGTATTAACTGGCGAAGTAATAGCAACCTGTTGCGCTGCAGAATACCAGCCAGAAGCGAGATCGAGCGCAGGTATTTCTGTAATTCCTGAGTAACAGGTGTTTTGACTGTTGGACTGGTTTGGAGAAGGGGCATTGAAATAGCACCAATTCCCAGTTCCGTCAGGCAAGCGACCCTTGCTTATGGAGCGAGAGATATCGTAGGGGATGTAAACGCTATCCAGTAGCGCTTCGTTGGAATCGCTGATGCAAATGGTTTCGCCGTGTGATAGTTTGAAATCCGCATGGGGTAAAATCAATGGCGTTTGTATCCAGCTGGGAATGTTTTGGTAGCTGAAATTTGTCGATGCGATTCCGGCGGATAGATAAAAATTACTGCTCATGTCAGAGGAATTAGCACTTGCGTTGTGAACGCGCACGGCCAGAACATTTGTCCCAGATAGAAGTAAATCTTGGACCGCTTCAGTATCAAATAATTGACTTTCGGGAATTCCACCGCTGTATAAAACAGCTTCTTTATCGACTGTAGTGAATTCATTATAAGCAGGAGTAGCGCTGGCGAAATTATCCGAACGCATGATTTCTACTCCGTTCAAATAAGCGATGAATCCATCATCGTAATCTGCATGAAACAAGAGGTGCGTAATGTCTTGAATATCGACGATCTGAAATTCTTTACGAATGAGGATGGACGGCGTAGCTGCAATAGTAGTATTATCGTCATTATCGCCGTAACCAATACCCCCTTGTCCTGAATTCCAACTTTGATCGTTATAACCCAGTTGGTTCCAATCATTGTAGTTGGTAGGAGGGCTCGATCCATTCCAATACTTCCAGATTTGATCAGCTAAGACAAGCGCCTCCCAATGATTGGGAAATTTCACGTATTCCCTACCCGATGCACAAATAGTAATGAGCTCTTGGCTACCTAAATAGGTGTTTGGGAATTGCCATTTATCGAGATTATCCGGGTTATCGCTGAGAAAATAGTCTGCGAGAAACACTGAATCACTGGAGTAGTTGAATACCTCAATCCAATCCACATCATCACCATTCTCGTCAGTAAAACCGCGCTTGCTGTTGAATTCATTCACAGCCAATTGGGCATGAACTGAAACAGAAAACAGTACCATCCCCCAAAGGGCCGGTCGTATTTTTTTCCTTGCCAACGAAAAACGAATATTTAACACCGCCGTAAGTTAAGATGATTTGATGTATTACAACACCTACTACTATTTGCTTTTTTGTAAGTTGTATCTTTCGCTAAAATCGAATCTTTATGAAAAGATCACTATACCTAGTAATACTTGTGGCAGCAATATTTACCTGCTGTACAAAGCCCGCGCCAAACTATACAATGGAAGGTAAATGGACCTATCCAGGAAATAGCCAAAATACAATGTATATCTATGAAAATGGCATACGATATACATACTATTGTATAGGCTCTGACTGTGACTCACTTTACAACACTTTCCAAGCAGGCGACACAAACTCCATACCTTCGCAACTGAACTATACTTTTATAAATGATACACTCAGGGTTGATCTGAACTTTGGAAATGAATTAGTTACGCCAATCACTTTTGAATGTGATGGGGGTAAGGCTAACTTCACAACACCAGGTTATAGTTTAGTTAGATTAAACTCTGGCTGCAATTAAGTTATTTGCGCCCAAATTTAGATCCCAGATTCCACCGATACCCTACTGTTGCTAACCTGTATGAGTAGGCGCTCCAGCCGTCCCAATCATAGTTTTTAGCAATCCTATAAGCGGATTCCTCAAACGAAAAGATAAATGAATGACTCTTATTGTTTGGTAACCACTGCAATTGAATGTAAGCGTGCGAAGGAAACGGTCTTATTCCCGCGGTAATAATGGTGTTTTTGGCCTTTAAACCAACTCCAAGTTTACCCGTTATGAGGGTTGGAAAGGCTAATCCAATCTGCGCGTCTAAAACTAGATTACTTTTCATGATGTAAGTGCTACCTATAAGGTATGAGCAACCTGGAAAATAGGCATCCAAATCTATGTGGCGCTGGCAGCTGGACGCAACTTGGCGCAGACATTGATGGTGAAGCTACGGATGACGTGTCAGGTTCGTCCGTATCTCTATCTTCCGATGGTACTACGGTAGCCATTGGAGCTCCTTTTAATGACGGTAATGGTAATGTTGCCGGTCACGTGAGGGTATATTCTATTTGTTTTGATACCATTCAACAACAACCACAATCAAATACATTCTATACTGTTCCTGGTGATGCGTATTTCACTGTTATTCATTCTGACACCACTGCTACGTATCAATGGCAAGAAAATACGGGTAGTGGGTGGTCTAATTTAAGCGACCAAGGAGTATACTCGGGTACAGCAACGGATTCACTTATTTTAACAGGAATCACAGCCTCATTAAATGGTTATGAGTACAGATGTTTAGTTGATGCTTGTAGTATGGATACAACCAACTTGGCTACACTTACTGTTGTTGACAATATAGGTATTGGTGAAGTCCTCACTGATGTCGTTGTATCTCCAAACCCGACTTCGGGCATCCTAAATATTGTCCTTACTTCCTTATCGGAGTATGAAGTATTCAACATCAATGGTCACAGAGTTGCTCAAGGGAAGACAGAAGGTCAAATAGACATCACCAAACTTCCTGCCGGTAGTTATCAAATCATCATCACCAATGACGATGGTCGTAGCACGCATACGATTCAAAAGATATAGTTTCAACAAAGCGTTTTAACAAAAAGCCCTTCAGTAATGAGGGGCTTTTTTGCTTCCTTACAGCAAGTAGATGAAAGTATCCCTCACCTACCTGCGAGGATTAGAGGTGAAACAGTTGGATGTTGAAGATTTACCAGAGTTGTAAGGTGAATACTCTATCATTCATTTCATCTAAAGAGTATATACTTCGAAATCATTTATACAGTATAATTGGATTTCCTACGAGGGCATATAGCACCATGGGTATTGGTATACAAAATATAATAATTGAATCACAAGTCACATCGTGTTACGCATTGAGTCGTGTAAAATGCATGGACTCTTTAATTCTGTTAGTTCTATTCTGTATAATTTAACGAATATTTCGATATGTCTTTTCCAAGTATGGTTATTAAAGTTGACTTCGTGTACTTGGTCTTTCCTTGAATGACAGCAGACACATAAACACTCCAAATTCGACTCATAATTATTAGTTTTATCGCCATCTCTATGATGCGTATGCCACCATTTTTTGTGCATAGTACTGGTACATTTAACGCCACATTCTTCGCAGGTATAGTTCTTTGCTGCTCTGTATGCCTTACTTATTTTTTCCCATCCTTTTACGTATCCAAAAATATCAACCTGTAAATCTTGATTCCCCTGTTTTTCTTTATCCAAAGAGTTGAAAAAATCTTCGGTGTCTTTTATATCAATATTGATTAATTGACTTACGCATTTACTGCATACTTTTAGAGTTTTATCAGGATGATTAAGACCTGTATCTCTATCTTCAATATCGTTTACTTGATGATTTGACCATTTATAATACGTATTAAACATGCCGCTGCGCATAAAGTCATCAATTACTGTACATCGAGTTATATGAAACTTAGAAAAAGAATCATACTTACTCACTTTATAAGTGGGCATATACATATAACCTTTCCATTCTTGAGCCTCGTGAATAAGGTGAATCCCATCCTCTCTAAACTCAATTTTCCCTGCTTCATAGGCTTGCTTGAAGTCAGTTCGTATCGTCTGAAAACCGCTACCACTTTTCATTTTCGGATACCCAAGTGTATCCAGATTACTATCAAGTTTATCAAATGCGTATAACATTATTTTCCAATTTCTTTAAGGACTTGTTCAATGAGATTTTCAGTTGTGGTAATGATTCTAAATTCAACCCTTCTAGAAAACTGGTTGTTAATTGGTTTTCCCGTTACAGCTGTCAATTCTTTATGTGAATCAAGCGTTCTCCCATATGATAGACCATTCGCAGTTAACCAATACTGCAATTGTTCTTCATCTGAATCGGAAAGCTGTTCGTAATAAGTCATACCTCTAAAATATTTTAAAACTTCAGATGAACGTAGTTGAGACAGCTTAACATTTCCGATGTACGGGTCAGAATCGTACTTAGGTGCAGGAACAGTATCTGTATGACCTTCGATTCTTATTTCTGCAATTTTATTTGTGTAATTTGTATCTAAAAGAATATCAAAATAGCGGGGTAGAAATTGATTCAATATATCTGCGAAGTTTGGTCTAATTTCAGATTTCCCGGAATTAAAAAGTACTTCGGGATTCGTGAATTTAATAGATAGGTCTTCATCTAGTTCCACTTCCCATTCACTAAAGTCTCCTTTAAACTCCTTTTCAAGTTCTGCATACAGTTGTTCTTTAGTTGCCCTCAATTCTTCAAAGGGCATAACTTGTTTTTTCTGTACATCAGCCATGTAGGATATGGCAATAAACATGAAAATCACCATGAGTCCGGTCATGACATCACTAAATGACATCCAGTTGCTTTCATTGCTATTTGATTTACCGAACGCCATAATTAATTATGCTTAGCAATAATTCTCTGAATTAAAGTGTCGAGATTTTGGAGTGTATCATTTAGCCTTTCGTAAAACTCTTCATTGATACTCTCTACATCACCTGATAGACGAATACTTGCTTTTTCAATAACTGATACCCCTTCATTTAGCTGTTTTTTAGTGTTTTCCCAAAACACTTCATTAATGTCTTTGATTCTATCAATTTCTTCGAGCCTGGTAAGTAGTTTAGCTATGCTATCAGTAAAATTCATCTGATTACGCACCCATTCATTTAGCTTGTTTGTGGTGTTATCGAAAGAATCAGTATTTTCTTTGAGTGTGTTAACTGTCGAAGTTAGTTGACCCGCTATATCTTGAAATTTAGTATCATCAATCATAACTTTTTGAAGTTCTTCAATCAACTTAGCTAAATGACTATTGCCATCGGTGAGCTTACTGGTATTTTCAGTAATCTCTTTAATTGAACCTGATGTAATCTGGAAATCTTCTGCAACTAAATTAAACTGTTTGGTTAACTGAGTTATCATTTCTTTATTCTCTTGTTGCCAATTATTCATGCTTTGAACACTATTGTTGAGTTCCTGAAAGTTTTCTTGAACAAGTTTTTCTATTAGTGCAGACATTTGAGTATTGAATTCCTCAGTTGCTCTTTTCATTACTTCGACCAATGCTTCCGTATTGTTTTTAGCCATTAACTCAGAGAACTCATTAAATTTGAGAGCAATTAGTTCATTGTTTATGTTCATAGATTTCACAATCCAATCAACATTATTTTTTGTGTCTTTGGCGATTTCGTTTTGTTCCGCACGTAGTTTTTGAATTTGAGTAAGCAAACTAGTTTCGACGTCACCACCCAAAGCTTCTTGAAGCTTATTTAAGGTATTGTATTGTTTTTCATTCGTGGACTGTAAATCAGAAAACTGATTCCTCATTCGCACTAGTTGAGATGCAACACTGTCATCTGTTTCGCTAATGAGCGATGTGTTAAGGGCTTGAAGATTCAAATTTATTTCCTGCCTAGATTCATTAAGAGTTTCGTTTATTGCTCTTAAAACAGCTATTTCATCAGTTGGATTAGGAGGAAGTTGCTGCTCTGCAAAACTTAACACCACCTGAGATATTTTACCAAAAACTAATGAAAGTGAAATACCCCAAATTGAAGTTGTAAAAGCAGTTTTTAATCCCTCAAGCAATAAAGGAATACTTTGAGTAATATTACTTACGTCAAAATCTCTTAGACCGAAATAAATACCGACAAACGTTCCCAAAACACCAATCGTCGTAAAGACGTTCGGGATTGTGTCATAAACATAAGGTATAACCCTGTTTACCCCTTTAGTCCATACTCTAATTGTGTAGTATATCGAGAACAGCACCCAACTAACTAAGAGTCCGTAAATGGCTATCATGTATATTTCCATATAATTTTTTATTTCCTTTCAGCAAGTATATGAAAGTATCCCTTACCTACCTGCGGGGATTAGAAGTGAAGCAGCTGGATGTTGAGGACTTACCAGAGTTGCAGCGTCATAATGAAACAGGAAGTCACTGTAGATTCATTAGATTTATGTTAAACTAATACACCTATGAAACTACTTTTCCTTTTACCGCTTCTTGCAATAATCAGCTGTACGGACCCAGATATTCCCAATAATACAGTAATTGATAAATCAATCAATAATCTGATGAGTGAGTCAGATATCGCTGATTTAGCGAGGAATATGTCTGAAACTCTTAGAGACCGTTCAATAGCAAACAATGATATCAGAATTTTAAATATTTATTCGATTGGGCGCACATTAATCTGTTATTATGATGTCCCTATTGAAATGGAATTAGACCAATCTGATGTTAAATCTCAACGAGTCAATCAGCTTAGGTCCGCAGGTTTTTCGGAAACATTTATCCAAAATGAAATCGATTTTGAAATGTGGTTTCATAAAGATGATGAGATGTATATGAAAGTTAGAATTAACTATCAAGATTTAAAATAATATGAAAATCAAAAAAATTATATCAACAAAGCTTTTTGCAATACCGTTTGCCCTAATATTTGCTTGTTCGCTATGGGTTGTCATATTCGCGGTTAACGGCGTTCCTTCGGAAAGGATGGTATTGCAACCTTATAATTTTATAATTCTTGCAACTTATTATTTAGTATATAGATACTTGCGGAGTCTAGATAAAAAAGGAAGTAAATAATAAACTACAATCAGATTATGTAGCACCAAGCAGATATCAACTAAAGTATAAGTGAATTCTATGCATAATTAACGAAGGAACTATTGCGAATCTTGGGCAAATAAAAACCATTACTACCACTCTCTTTAGAAAAGACTATGTAATTTATATAACTTTAGATTCATACCCGAAAGAATTTGAAAAGGCGAAAAGTCATTAGCCTCAAACCGTTTTATCTATTGATTAAATGTAACTTACATGAAAATAATTAAAGATTACCATCATGGGAATAATTAGGAAACTTATAACTAGTTACACTAGAAAACAGTGGTTTGATTTCGGGTTGAGCTTTCTCACTTTATGGGCCTACGAATTCTTCTCAAACTTTAATTCAAGTCTTGGAAGTTTTGAGGGTGCTTTGGGCAATGCTTTTGGCAAGGCACTGTTGCCGTACATTGTTTTGACGTTCTTAGTTAGAATAACTCAAAGAAAAAAGTCTATCAAGGAAAGAAGCTATTCAAACATGTTGTATTTGAGTGTTGCATATATAGTTTTAAGGCTGTTGGTTTAACATATGAAATAGATTGAGAAACGGCTTGAATCTACAAAAATCTCAAGCTACAGCAAGTAATGGGACACAGTGATATGAAAGTATCACTCACCTATTCAAGGGGATTAGAAGTTAAGCAGTTGGATGTGGAGGACTTGCCTGAACTACTACTTTAAATTAGTCATGTCTAATTATAATTTCCTTATTTTTCATTTCATCAAATATTATGGAATTTAATATGTCCTACTTAAAAAAAATTAGAAAGTGATTACAATGACGGTGTTATTTCATTAAACGAAATAACTGAACTACGGAACAAATACCGTAATGCTTCGAAAGAGGAGAAAAATGAGATGGATCGTACTTACGAAAATATAATAACGACAGATGAAGATGAGTCCGCTGAAAAAGAGTTCTTAGCTAAGAAGCCTCTCAAAGAAGCTAGTCAAGGATGGATCATAGCTGGTTTTGTTTTTTCCATTCTTGGCGGATACGGGGGGCTGGCTCTTGGAGCAAATTATGCTTTTGGAAGGTATGATGACGAAACCAATAAAAAAGGAGTGATAATGATAGGTCTTAGCTTGTTAATGAGGGCGATTATAACCTCGGCATAAAAATATTGATCAGTAAATAAAGATAAAAACTGAGTATCTTACAGGAAAGACCAGTCGCTTAAGATCAAAAAAAATACATAGGTAAACAAGGCTAAGAAACTCCATTCAAACCAATCTGTACGACAGCTAATTTCAATATTTTATGGTAAGAATATTTCTATTACTGTTTTTTCTCAACGCCATTGCCCTAAGCGCTCAAGAAGAAAAGCGCCTAGCCCTAGTAATTGGTAATGCAGACTATGAGCTTGGGGAGTTAAAAAACCCCGTAAATGATGCGATTTTAATGTCCGAGGCATTCGATAGCCTTGGTTTTGACGTAATCTTAGATACTAATATTCGAACGAAATATGAATTCGAAAAAGTCATTAGAGAATTCGATTCTAGAAGAGAAAATTATGACGTAGGGTTCGTGTATTACGCTGGACACGGAATTCAAGTTGGTTCTGAAAATTTCATGATTCCGACTAATGAAAAATTAGAACAGGAGGAGGATGTTTACTATTCGGGTATTAATGTTCAAATGATAATTAGAATTCTAACTAGATCCACTGATCAGGTTAACGTTTTGATCCTCGATGCATGTCGAAATAATCCTTTTGAGCAAAGGTGGAATCGCAATAGATCATTAAATAAAGGGAACGGACTAGCCAAAATGCAGGCACCTATGGGTTCATTGATTGCCTTTGCCACTACAGCGGGAAATACTGCGCCAGATGGCGATGGCGAGAACAGTATTTATTGTTCGGCCTTATGGAATAACATGTTCAAAGAACGAGTCAGCCTAGATCAATTTTTTCGAAACGTTCGCTCAGAGGTACTTACAAAAACAAACGGTCAACAACAAACTGAAGAATCAACTCAGTTGACAGGTGAAACATTCTATTTAGTACAATCTAACTTTAGATTTAAATATTTAGCTATAGACTCTTTAATTATTGGAGAGAATTACTTTGAAGCACTCGATTTAACACAAGAAGTCCTTTTTGAATCTATTGAAAAAGAAGCAATACTGCGTAAAGCTGAGATTTACAATCTTTTAGAGGAATATGACAAAGAAATCGAACATCTCGATAAATATCAGTTATTATTTCCCGATTGGATAGAATTGCTTGAGATTAGAGGTGCGACCTATGAGGACTTAGAAGACTACTCTAAAGCAAAACAAGTTTACAAGAAGATCATACAACTTGATTCTAGTCACTCCGAGGCGCAATTAAATTTAGCTATTTGCCATGAATACTTAAACGCTTTAGATAGCGCAATTGTTGCTTATTCCAAGGCGATTGAATTGGATTCGACTAAAACTGAATATCTAAGTTATAGAAGCGACTCATACCTGTTAAGAGGAGACACTCTTAAAGCATTAGAGGACCTTAATAGGGCATTACAAATAAGCGATACGACCTGGACAGCGTATACCAGAATTGCAGAATTATATGAAGCAATTAACGAAATGGATAAAGCTTACGAGACTTACCAAAAGATTATCACTCTAGGAAACACACCAGTTTTCGAGCTATCACATGCCCTCAATAATCAAGCTCTACTTCTTGAAGAACTACAAAGACCAGAGGATGCTGTTAAGAATTTGTTATACATAAGAGACAATTTCACCGACAAACTAGCAGACGATCTTGTTGCCAAAGTCAATAGAAATTTAGGCGACCTTTACTTCAATAAGCTTAATCAGCCGAAAAAAGCTATTGAATCTTATAAAGAGAGTATATATCTAGATTCATGGGAAGGGACTTACAAAAAATTAATAGACGTTCACTTATTTACAGGAGACACAATCGAAGCGCTAAGTGTTTCTGATGAACTATTAAAGCAAAGTAGAAATCCATTTAATCTATCAGATAAAGCAGATATACTATTCTTTTATGGTGCATATTCCAAGGCTGTACGTCTTTACGAAGAATCTAATTCAAGCACTGTCGATTCAATTGACTACAGTATTCTAATCAATTGGAATGCTGATAAAATAGCGCAATGCTATTGGTATATCGATAAAACTAAAAAGGCAATCAGTTATATAGAGGAAACCCTAAACGACAGAACTGCTCTTCAAGACAGTGTCGGAATAGCTCAACTATATAAAACTAAAAGCGTTCTTCTATCTGAGGAGGGAAAGATAAATGAGGCTTCATTATCTCTACAATCAGCATTAAAGTTTGATAAAACTACAGATCTATATGTTTACATGGAATACTTTTATTGGGAGAATAATGATACTATTGGTGTTCGTTCAGCCAGGAGAAATGGACTAAATGTAGCCAAGGATATATCTGACACTTTAGAGTTACTGGAGGCTGCTCTCCTTGCTGAAATAGAATGGAAAGAATGGATTATAGCCGAAGAGTTAGCTAATCTGATGATTCAAATATCAATGAAACCAGAATTCTACAGTTATGCAGGTAAAATTGCACTTAATAACCAAAAATATGATGATGCCATTAAGCACTTAAATGCTGCCATAGAATTAGATAGCTTGCATATAGATGCTTATTTTTTAAGGTCCAAGGTTTGGAGAGCAATGAATGATGATATAAAGTCATTAGACGACCTTCATATGACCATAAGAATTAATGAAGAAGATCCAGAAGGGTACTATTACTCTGCATTATTCTATTCTTCCAAAAATGAATTCCTCAAAGCCTTGAAATACCTAGGATTAACTATTTCCAGATATACAAACGAATATTACATATCAAACGAGGATGGATCTGAAACTGTTGAACTCTCAACTGTTTACATACAAAGAGCAGAAGTCTATAGTTTATTAGGCGATAATGATCTCATGTGTGAAGATTTACTAAAGGCTCAAGAACTAGGAGCTAAAATCAATTTAGATTTATGCAGTTTTAAAGACTAAAGCTTATCGATGTCATCTTCATCCCAATTCTTATTTACTGATTGAAATGCCTCCAATAATGCAGAGTTATCAAATGTATTTGATCTTTCATCCGTAATTTCTACTCTGGACATTGGTGCTGAATACTTTTCTTCTAGTTCGGGTTCCTCGGTATTGATGACTATTGCATTTGACGTTTTACCGTACCTGTTAAAATCTTCGCAAGCGTAAGCAGCTCTGACCATTTCGAAAAAATCATCGTACGATATCTTGGTAAATCCAGAACTCCCCCATTCACTTCCCCACGAATTAATAATTTCAAAAACTCCACCGTTAAGATTATCGTTGTAACCTACAACAACCATTGCGTGTCCATAATTAAGATTTCCCTTTTCATATGAGGTTAATTTAAAAAATGAACCTGCTTTTTCGAATGAATCTGGAATCATTAAACCAACAACAACGGGCATGCCATCACTTAATGCTGTTTTAAGTTGATCGATGTTTTTAATCGCATAAACTTTATCGAACGCATATTTTTTCGATTCTGATCTATCGGTGGTTAAAGAACTAGGGTAATATGACTTTGATGTTTGTTTGCACAAGACAGTTTCTGAAAAGGGATAAAAATTCGGGTATTCAACATTCGCAAGTGGAACGAAACCTTCGTTTAAGGCGAATTCAGCAGCCTCCTCCATACTCAACCCATCCCCGCAAGAGTAATCATCATAGTCGGCTAATTCATGATACATGTACCAGGTTGAAAAGTGCAGTAAGCTGATTTCATCTGGGTCGGTAACATTATATTTTTTGGCTGTTGTGATTGTCTTGGCCATACTAAAAGAATGAGCAACGCAGCTCGACAGGGCCTGTGGGTATAGCAGATTAGGGGTGTAGCGTTTTAAACTAATATATGAGGGTAAATAAGTACGAGAGACACCAATTTCTTCTCGATTATTAAAACCATTATCATCAAATAACGCACCTTGTCCTAAAGAGGGGAATCCTGCAAGGAGAAAAATAAAAATTACACTTTTTTTCATTTCTTATAAATTTTGATAACGCATTATCCTATGGATTAGACATATGCATTTTAAACAACCAAAGTTCAAATAGTCAAACGCTAACAAAGACTAAGTTAGCTAATCAAAATTTATAATCCCATTCAGTTTTAACTTCCAATTAAGAAGTCTCTCTGCTCAAGCTACAGCAAGTAATGGGACATAGCGATATGAAAGTATCACTCACTTACTTGAGAGGATTAGAAGTGAAGCAGTTGGATGTTGAGGACTTGCCCTAGTTCTGGATTAATACATTAAATGAACTTTCTCCTTATTCCGCCAACCCGT
>Ga0206125_10000182_pt1 | contig 83314 bp, 60 predicted proteins | sample Helgoland_Spring_4_FD_148598 | JGI IMG/M metagenome (GOLD analysis project Ga0206125, IMG submission 148598) | Pelagic subsurface seawater microbial communities from Kabeltonne, Helgoland, North Sea - Helgoland_Spring_Bloom_20160331_1 | ecosystem: Environmental > Aquatic > Marine > Epipelagic ...
CGGGCTCATACCCAAACGACAAATCGCCGAGATCGGGAAACGGATCGCAGGAAGCCAGCGCCTGACAATTGGTTCCTGTCGCGGTGAAACTCCCCCCCTCGAGGAATACCACGCTGTCGAAGGCGGTGTCTCCGGCATCCGCGATGGCGATCTTGATGTGGTGCGTCTCGCCGCATTGCACGGGAGCAGAGGCCGTCAACACCACCGTCATGCCGTCCATCTGCACGGAATTCGGGTCCGCATTGTTCTCGTTGTCCACGAAATAGGCAGCGTTCAAATTCCAATTCGGGCTGATCTGCGCGCAATTGCTTGCATCACCTGCAAAACCCGCTTGGCCGTTGTTGACGGTGTTGATGGTCACGGGCAGGGTCTGCGCGGGGTCAAAGGCATCCGGAATCACCGCCAGGTTGACGGCGTTGTTGGCAAACGGACCGAGGATGCCGGGCCCAGACAGGAAGAACCCGAAGGCATCGCTGACCGAGCCACATACGTATTCGTTGTATTCCTCCGATCCGAAGACATACCGGAATTCGAGCCAATCCCGGGTGGGGACGAAATCGAATTCGAGGATGGCTGCATCGTTGGTGCTAAAGGTGGAGAGGGTCGTCAAATCGACATCACCGCTGCCGAAATTCCCGCCGCCCAGGCCTGCACCGCCCTGGTCATTCGGCCCAATGGCGACCTCGACGTCCCCCGAGGCCAAGATGATGCCACTGCCGATGCCGACGTTGCTGGCGGCAGAATTGAAGCTTCCGATCTGGCTGAGATTTCCGGAGAAGGTGATGTTGCTCACCTCCACATTCTGCCCCTTAAAGTGCTCGATGAGCGCTTCCTCGGGGGTGACGGACGAACCGGTGACCAACTGGGCGCCAGCCGTTCTGGGAATCAGGGCCAACCCGACAAGGGAGACCAAGCGAAACAGGGTCTTCATGGTGTGCAGGTCGAGCCAAATTCTCCGAGGAGGATCAACAGGTCGCCGACCCCGACGAGGTCGTCGCCGTTGAGGTCGGACGGGCATTGGCTTCCGCCGAGGTCATCGGCAAAGACGCATGTGCCGTCGTCCTGGGTGAAGACCGGGTGGTAATTGACCGCTGATGCGGCCATGCAGCCGGGGATGATGCATCCGCCCATGTCGACCGTGGCCAGCGGCGAATAGTTTGTCGCGCCCACGTACATGCACCCTTCAATCGGGTTGGGGTTGGGCTCGATGACCACCGTATGGAGCAAGGTGAATTCTCCGGCGAGGAACGGACTGCCGAAGACGGAGATGTAAAGGTCACCGACCACTTCAATCTGAAACAGTCCGGCGGACATGGGGGTGCCCACCAGATCGAGACAGGCCTGCTGGTTGCCCTCCATCGTGCCGGGCAGGGTCGGCAGAGTGATTCCGGGCAGGTCGTCACCCCCAAAGCCGGACGGCACGAACGAATGGACGGCATACACGGTCCCCGTCCCGTCCTCCACAATGGACGATGGCACATGCAAAGCAACAGAGGCGTACATCGGAATGCCCGCCATGCCCATCGACTGCGCGGGGTACAGAGCGAGCGGCTGGCCATCGAAGGCGCCGCTGCCGATGTCCGGACACCCCAGATCGAAGACGCAGGACCCATCGTCGATGACCGCCACCGGGTCATAATTGACGGCCTCTGGGTCGGTACAGCCCGACACGGGATACGCACAGTTTCCGTCATCCACCGTAGCGAAGGGGTCGTAGTTGGTCGCTTCAGGATCCGTGCAGCCCTCAATCGGTTCTGGCACACAGGTGATCAACCGGATGGCCGGCGTGCTGGACTGTCCTGCAAACCACACGAATTCTCCGCTTCCCGATTGCAGGTAGACGATGGTGCTCTCGTCGAAGTCGCTGTCGGCATTGGCCAACACCTCCAACGACTCCTCCCATTCAAATTCCGTGATGACCGCAGCAGCATAGAAACTGCTGGCGTTCACGGAAATCGGCTGCTCGAAATACAGCGCCGTGAATTCCGGTGCCTCGGGACTGCTTCCCCAAGCTGAATCCGTGACAAACTCAGCGAACTCGTGGGGACTGTCGGTCAAGCTGGTCGTCGGGTCCTGTTCGATCCACCGGATCTCAAACTGCAGCTCATGGCCCAGCTCCGGTCCAAACGCTACCTCGATGCCGTACACATGCTGGCCCGCCTCTTCGAAGGTGAACCGGCTTCCATAACCGGTGGGATCGAAGAGGTCGGGGACATCGTCGTGAACAATCGGGGTCATGACCTCATCCAAGGCGGCCGCATCGTCGTGCCCGAAGCGACACTCCGTGAACCGGATGGACTGCTCGACGGGCACGGCGTTGGGGTATTCGGGCGCCGTCAGGGTCGCCCGCACGGTGTACTCCCCCACTTCGTCCGGAACCCACCCCGTGGGAATATCCAGCACCGCGATGTCCTCCGATGGACACGTTGCCCCATTGGCCTGGGCCACGGAGACAAACGGTGCCGTTTGGGTCGAGTAGACCACCTGTCCGATGGAATCGAGGATGTCGATGTCAATCACCGCTCCGGGAAGGTCGATGTTGCCCGTGTTGCGGTGGTGCACCTGCGCGAGGAGTCCACCATCCCCGGTGCTGACCGCTTGGGAGAGGGGCACGATGGAATAAGCGAAATCGTTGACGACATCGCCGGTGAAGACATGGGCAATCTCCATGCCGATGGACAGGGGATTCTCCCGGATGACGATGTCATCAAGGCCCCAGTAATAATGGCTGTACCCATTGCCGTAATCCGGGTGCTGCCTCCAGGCAAAACGGATGTCTACGGCAGACGCTCCAGCCGCGGCGCATCCGATGTCGACGGTCGTGTGGAGGGGATTGGCGGAGGCCGTATTGGTACTCTCCAGAAACTCGCCCTTGGCCTCAAACGACGTCCAGGTCGCCCCGCCATCGGACGACACCTCGAGGAAGAAGGGGGCCAGAGGATAGCAGCAGTACCGGAAGTATTGGTCCCACTCGATCACCACGGACGTGACCCCCGAGAAATCAAGGGTCGGAAGACTCAATGTGCCTTCGACGTCTTCCACGCCGCTGGAGATGGGCGTGTTGTAGTAATCGCCGTCGAAAATGACCCACCCGTTGTCCGCCGTGGCGGACCCCAAGGCCCCGATGTTCGTGCTGAACTCTCCTGCAGGCGGCTGCACGCCACTGGCCGAGCCATCTGGATAGTATCCGTCGCCGTTCGGGTCCACCCATTGCCAGATGGTCGTGCTCGGGCTGGTGTCTTCGGCGACCAAAGGGCCCACACCGTTGTTGCCGGCAAATCCATTGGCGAAGTCCTCCTGGAACAGGATGCTGCCCTCGAGGTCGTCGCACACCCCGTTGCCATCGAGGTCCTGCAGGCATTGGCCATTGCAGTCCAACCACGGCTCCGCCGGATAGACACAGGATCCGTCGTCCGCTGTCGCCACCGGGCTGTAGTTGCACGCCGACGCCACTGTGCACCCCTCATTCGTTCCGATTAAGGCGCTGCACTCGCCCAGGGCATTGGTCAATACCTGCAGGACAATGATTTCATTGACATCGATGGGGTCCAAATCTCCTTGCACATGAAGACCTGGCTCGAAGTCCCGTTGGAACAGCACCGGAAGAACAGGACCGCTGCTCCTGGCCGGAACATGCGGAAAAACATGCTCATACAGATTGCCGTCCTCATCTGGAGTCAAATCGCACGCGGACTCTGAATTCCACGTAGCTCCCAGGTCATCGGAATGGACGAGATAGACGTGCCGGACATTCTGGATTCCCGTGCTGATGTTTTCCATGAGTGCACTGTATGTCACTGCAATCGTCTGGCTCCCCTCGATGACACAGGCTGAAGCCTGACTGCTGATTCCCACGAAGTATGAAGCAATCTCATCATAGAAATCGAGCGATCCATTCCCGTCGACATCATAGGCGTAGGCAATGGTTTGAGAACTGTCTGGGCCCATGTCGGACCGCCAATATTCCAGGCCGTTGGTGTACGGATAAAAACTCGAGATTCCATCCGTGAGATCGTTGTCGGCATAGTACATCGCGCCGAAAAAGACGTGAACCGTCCCTTCTTCATCGATGACCAGATCACCCGAACCGTCTGTGTTGAAAAACATGGGAGCGCCAAACTCGTCCACATCATCTGCGATGGAAGCGTCCAATAAATCGCCGGAATCCACGACATAGTTGTCGACCGGGAAATCGACCATGGTTTCATACGACCACGTTTCTCCATTGTCTTCCGAGGTCATAATGAATGAATCGCTCAACCCATTGAACATCGCAAAGGCCACTTGATTACCTCTCGCATCGATGGAGTATCTGTCGGCATCAAAACCACCTGCAAAATGGGAAGTGTCCAAATCTGAAAACGTCTGTGCCTGCCAGTTTTCCCCACCATCCAAGGACCGCATATAGACGAGGGCACCATCCTGCCCGTTATACAATGTCCCCCCATTGGCAATAGGGGCAGTCAGACAAAGCGCATGAACAGTTTGCCCAGCAGGTCCACCAGTAGCTGTTCGAGGCCACAGATGCCATATATCATTACCGGCTTCATCCTGAAGGGCAGGAAGAACTGTGCTAACCCAGTCCTCCGCTCCGAATTCGCTCCGCATCGTGAACACGAGACCTCCAGCACCTCCATGAGCCAGAGCGAATTCCCGTCCATCAGGCAAACGACCGAGATCCCCCCATCCAGTGCGTACATCCTCTATTCTGGAAAAGGGCAAGTCGCCCCATCCAGCTCCCGAATTCTGATTTATGGCCGTACCACGGTCCGAAAACGGACTGACCTCCAAGCTCATGGTCCATCCCGCAGTTGTGCCGCCTGAGCCTGCCAACAACAACCCTCGGCTGGAACGGTTGCTCATTAAATCATATTGGGTCATCCCGACTACATCATCTCCTGCCGGCAAAATCTGCGGCATCGATATCGCGCCCCTGATTTCAGTCACGGGGTTCGATTCAAAGCCGGTAATAGCTGTATTTCCTTGATTGGCCTTCGCCACCTTATGCGGCTCCGAAAGGCGAATGAAGCCCCCTTGTGACGACCCCGTGACCTTTAAAGCAAAGACAACAATGAGAAGACTGGTCAGCCGGTGAATGTGTTGCAAAATCTTCATGGGCACATGATTCCAAATTCTCCGAGGAGGATGAGCAAGTCGGCGACTCCAATGAGGTTGTCTCCGTTGAGGTCTGAGGGGCAATCGGCATTGCCGCCCGTTCCCCCGTTTCCGTAATCGCAGGATCCATCGTCGGCATTGAAAATGGGGTGGTAATTGTCCGCCTCGGGATCGGTGCAGCCCTCGATGAGGCAACTTCCATCGTCGTCATTGGCGAGCGGCGAGAAGTTGGATGCTCCTGAGTAGGTGCACCCCGGAATCGGATTGGGGTTGGGAAGGATTTGGATGACTTGAGAGAAGGTGAAATCGCCGATCGGGAAGGACGAGCCAAACAGGCTCAAGACCACTGCACCGGTCCAGCTGACCTCGAAGAGGCCTGTTTCGGAGGGGGTTCCCGACAGCGTGACGCAAGCCTGATTGCCTCCTTCCATGGGGGCATCCGGCCAATCCGTTTCCACGCCCTCCGGAAGTCCCTCGACCTGGGTCAGCGTGAAGTCCTGAACGGCAAACAGCGAACCCGACCCGGGCTCCACCATGGTTTGCGGCACATTCAACACCAGCTCATCCGTGACCGGTACGGCGTACATCAGGGTCACGTAATCTGGGAAAACCCCGAGGTCGAGGTTGTTCCAATTGTCGTTGCCGATGCTCTCACACCCTTGCGGCACGTAGATGCAACTGGACGGCTCGGAGTCGGTGGCCGCCGGGTCGAAATTCCAGGCTGCGGGATCCGTACAGCCCGCAATTTCGTCCACATCGCACACCCCGTCGTTGTCGGCGTCGCCATCGGCCACGCTGCCACCGAGGCAGTAGTCGCACCCAAAGGCATAGACACAGGTTCCATTGTCTCCGCACGCCCCCGCGTCGAAGTTGCAGGCCGTCGGATCCGTGCAGCCCAGACAGCCGACCTCCGGATCGAGGTTGAGTCGGATCATGGGGCAATTCGTCGTGAAGTACCAACCGTATGCAGAGCCGCCGCCGAAAGGGCCATAGATGAATGCAGTCTGGTCCTTTTGCGGGATGCTCGTTCCGATCTGCACATTGTCTCCACCGAGGTGCTCGAAGCAGGCCATCACAGCTGCGCCGGCATCCAACTCCACCGGTTCAGCAAACGTGAACGTGGTCCAGAGGGGCTCGCCATCCCCGGAGTTGACACTTTCGGCGTTGACCGGTAGCTCAATCGTGCTGGCAAAGAGCCCGTCGTATTGCCCTCCTCCGTTGTTCCAATCCGACCAATCAAAGAGGTGGCACACGACCTCAGCGCCCATGTCCGACCCATCCATGATGGCCACGTCAATGCCGTAAATGGTCATCGGATTGATCACATCATAAGGCACACCGGCAATGAAGTCCACGGTGCCGACCGCAGGCGTCTGCCCCTCGAAGGTGCCGTCATCCCGTCCATAGTGGTACTCGGTCACCTCCATGGCCAATGTGGTTGAATTGTCCGCCGGGAACTGATCTAGGGAATCTGCAAACACCTCGAAGTCGAGGGCATACTCTCCCACTCCCTGCGGCAACCATCCTTGCACCTTGAGGGTATCAACCTGGCCGTAAGCCAGGGTGGTCTCCGGACTTGCCCCACTTGGGGCCGCGCCACCATTGACCGTAATTTCCAAGGTGACCCCGGTCTGCGCCACCGACCCCATGGAAGTCACTCCCACCGCGACATCAAATCCGTTTGCAGGCAGCTGGCTCTCGGGCCAGACGGAGGCTTCCCAGAGGCCGGTGTTCTCGAAGTCTGTCAAGCTAGGACCGCCCGTGACCCGAAGGTCGTGGTCCGGCGTTTCAAACGCCCGGAGGTCGTCGATCATCCAAGAATACCCCCATTGGCCGACCCAGCGGAAGCGGAAATACACCGTCGGCTGGTTGCCGGCAACATCCCCAATGTCGAACCGCGCCGTGTACGGATTTTCGGTCTGGTCTGCCCGCTCGAACGTGGGAAACACCTCGTACCGGGCCGTCACCACCTCACCGTCAACGACCACAACCCCTTCCTCTTCTTCCAGGGTCTCCGGGCTGGGCCAGTTGACGCCATCGAGGGACAGCTCGAGGTAGCAGCGCTCGATGTCGGTGGTGTTGTCCCAACACCGGTAGAAGTTTTCGAACTCGACGGTCACGAAAGGGTATCCGGTGAAATCAGCCGGCGTTTGCATCGTGACCCAGCAATTCTCCACCCAGCTCGCTGCGTAGCTCTCTTCCGCCCCGAACAGGTCGGAGTCAACAAGGAGAAATCCGTTGTCGGCCGTGGTGAAATTCGGGCTCGGCGCAACGCTGCCGGAACCGTCGCCCCCTGCCCACTGGTTATAGGGACCGGACGGCCCCTGCAACGTGCACTCGAAGTTGATGCCGTCGATGTAATCCGTGTAGCCGGCATCATCAGCGTTGGTGAAGGTGATCTCCGAGCAGTCTGAGAAATCCTGAACATACAAGGTTTCCAGGGTCGACTGGGCGACGCCGGGCGCCATGGACAGCAAATAAAAGCCCAAGGCCATCACCCATGCAAGACGATGGTGGAAGAGGGGCTGAAGCGATTTGGCAAACATGGCGAATGGAGTGATGGCGGGAAGTTGTCAGGATGGCAAGGGAGAGGAGACTATGGGCAGACGATGCCGAATTCGCCGAGGAGAATGAGCAGGTCTGCCACCCCGACGAGGTCGTCTCCGTTCAAATCGGCTGGGCAGATGCTGTCTCCGGGACCGAGACCGCCGTAAACGCAACTGCCATCGTCAGCATTGAAAATGGGGTGATGGTTGTCGGCTTCGGGATCGGTGCACCCCTCGAAGAGGCACCCTCCGTCGTCCACATTGGCGATTGGGTTGAAATTGGACGACCCGGAATAGGTGCACCCGAGAATCGGGTTGGGATTGGGATCCACCACCACCAGGTGATCCAGTGCATACGTCCCCGCTGAGAACGCCGTGCCGAAAACGGACAGGAACAACTCCCCGACCAGGACGATTTCATACTCACCCGCAAGTGTGGGTGTGCCTTCCAAGGTCAAACAGGCCTGTTGACCGACGGAAACCGCACCGGGCAAATCAAGCAAGGCCAAGCCCGGAATGTTGGTCGACCCGAACCCGGACGGAACAAAGGAATGCACGCCAAACACATTGCCCGTCCCTTCCTCCTCAATGGTTTCCGGGACATTCAGGGCCAATTCAAGGCTGTCTGAGATGCCCACCATCAGATTCGATGCTTCCGGATACAGTCCGAGAGCCTGGTTGTCGAAGGCATCGGTCCCGATGTCACCACAACCGAGGTTGGTCACGCACGACCCGTCGTCCCATGTAGCCTCAGGATTGAATTCCGGTGACGCTGGATCCGTGCATCCGGCAATGCAAGCCGGACCGCTCAGCATCCGATTGAATGTCAAGGTGAAGTACCCCTCTGCTGGCCCGCAATCCTGGGCACGGATCAAGGAGACGAGAACCATGCTCTCGGCATCCATAGAGACGATGGTGTACTCGGGACCTGAGTCCCATAGCCCCATCCAACCACAGGGCTCCGGAACAAGATCGTCCGTCACGAGATCCCCAATGGTCAAGAGGTCGCCTCCATCGATGCCCGATCCAGGTTCCAATGCGTAGGAACCCGGCCCGAAAGAAATGGGCGTGACGATATAGCCTTCGTGGGGGTTCGTGACCGCGCCATTCGTCTCGAAGAGATAGGTGCCATCGGACTGAAAGGTCCATTGGTCGTCATATTGCTCAGGAACCAACCCTCCTTCTGGACTGGCATACCAATCGGATGAACCCGGTACGGGACCGGCCGACAGTGCCCCGGCTTCCCCGGACCAAATCCACGTGCCCACCAAGCCTTCACCGCACTGATAGCAGCACGAACCGTCGTCGAAATCTGCCTCATCATTGAAATTGCAGGCCTGCGGATCGGTGCAGCCCGCGACTTCGTCTTCGTCGCACACCCCATCGTCATCCGCATCGCCATCCACGACCATGCCGTCCACACAGACATCGCAGCCCTCAGCATATTGACAGGCGGCCGTTCCCGACCCCACATTGGGATTGTAGTTGCAGGCCTGGGGATCTCCGCATCCTACATTCAACACCGCATCGATGAGGTGAACCACCCCATTGACCGCTTCGCCGTCTCCTCCGACAATGGTGGCATTTTCTAAGGTGACAACCCCTTCCTCAATCTCCATGGTCAGATTTCCTTGCCACGTGCTCAAGGTCAGTCCATCGTCAAACTCTCCACTCATCAACACCCCGTCGATGAAATGCCAAAAGAGCAGGTCCTCACCGGTTCCATTGCCGGAGAAGAGCTCGTCCAAGTAGTCAGCATCCAACGCCTCAAATGCCGCATTCGTCGGAGCAAACAAAGTCACTGCGTCACCGTTGCCGGACAGGATGTCGTACACCTCTTCCGTCGTCGTGACCATTTCATGCAACAGGCTGAGGTCAGGGGTGGAGGCCAGAAGATCCAGGATGGTCTGGCATTCCGAACAGGACTCAAAGCAGACCGGAGGCAACTCCACGGGCGTGGTGCCTGCGATGGTCAGCAACCGGTACGTGAACCCTCCTGTCGTGAGGGTGCACTCCCCGTCTTCGAATTCATCGAGCTGCTCGCTGTCATACCAACCGCCGATCATGTACTTGTATTCATGATCACCTTGGCCGAGCTCGAGGGTCACGGAATACACGTTGTCGCCCTCAGGATCGGTCATCTCCACCTGGGAGCCCACCCCACCGTCGATGGTCTCGCCACTGATGTACACGCCATCGCCTATCTGCCTTCCGGTCAAGTCCACGCGAAACGTCACCGGGGTCAATGGGTCCGGCAAGTCCTCACAGGCCAGACAGGAATTGAAGCAGACCGGGTCCAGCACGATGTCACTCGCCCCGGGGAGGGTGCTCAGGAAACGGCTGACGAAGGTGAGGTCGTCTTCGATGGTGGTCAGGGTGCAGAGGCTGTCCACTGTGCTGTCCAGATTCTCAGTTCCGTCCCAGCCGCCGTTGTTGAACTTGTATTCGTGGTCACCGGATTCGAGCTCAACAGTGGCCTCGTAGATGCCATCTGCGTCGGTGTCGGTCATCTCGACACATGTACCGCACCATCCGTCCACGGTAGCGCCGGTTACGTAGATGGGGCCGAGGATGTCTTCGTTGTTCATGTCCACGCGGAAGGTGACCATGGAGCTCGTTGAGCACTCGCCCATGGTCCAGGAAGTCACGCCGCCGAAGAACTGGGCCTCACAGTCGTTGCCGTAGGTCACGCCGTTGCAACCGCACACGGGATCCCATTCCTGCGTGCACATCATGGTGCTGTCAATCTGGGCAGGGTCAACACAAGGAGTGACGTTGCACACGTTACAGGTGTTGAAGCAGAATGGATCGAGGGTAATGTCCTCGGTGCCTTCCACCATGATGAAGCGGTTGGTGAATTCGCCAGTTGTCAAGGTGCACTCACCGTCAACTGCAGGGTCGAACACTTCTTCGCCGGCCCAGCCGCCATTGAGGAACTTCCACTCGAATCCGCCGGGTGAAGCTGTCACTGTGGCGGAGTAGATGCCGTCGCCGTCATCGTCAGACATGGGGGTGCAGCCGCACCAACCGTCAAAAGCGCCGCTCATGAAGATTCCTTCTGCAGCTATAGTCTCGCTGGACATGTCGACTTGGAAGGTGACGTTGATGTCGCTCGAAGCTCTACAAGAACCGTCTGTGGTGCACTGGCCAAAGCAAGTGTTGATCACCGTGTCTTCGGTGATGTTCTCCAACTGACGGTCGTTGTAGTTGTCAGGATTTGCGCAGCTCTGTCCTGCGATGTTCTCCTTGCAACTCCAATCGGGGCAAGCACCGTTGGTGAAGGTGTAGTATCCGGTGTATCCGGTAGCTACTTCCAGGGTAAGGGTCCAGATGCCGTCTCCATCAGGGTCGGACATGGGGTTGTCTCCGGGGAATCCGAAGTCTGCGCCGCCAGCCACAGAGGGGCCTTCTGGTGCGACCGTTTCATTGGTCATGTTCAGGTTCCATGTGACGGAAACCATTTGGCTTTTGGCGCCCATTGCCATCAAACACAGGGCAATCAAGGGGTAGAATCCCCGAACGGAAAAACATAATTTCCATCTCGTCATTGGTCCAGTAAACTGTTAACCTAAAAGTACAAGATTTCACCCAAAAAACGCTCAAAGCAGGGGTTTAAATGCTTTTAACCTCAGAAGGTGCCCAAGTAAGTATGTGTTGTTCAAGAAGCGGGAATCCGACATCCAAAACGTAATGAAGCCACTCATTTTCATTCCTGTGGTAGACATCATTGAACGCCACTCATGAAAAACAGCCCTCATCCCCTGAATCATTCAAATCTGTTTGAGAACAGATATTGAACATCACCCTGATGTCGGTTCGGGCCCCAAATCCTGAACACTTTAACTCGTCAAACGCAATTGGAAAAAACAAGTCGAATCCGCCGCCACATCACAGTGGGCGGACCAGCAGGTTTTGCCTGATTTAGATTAGAATCAATTCCTTCCAACAGACAGACCAATCAGCTAGCTCCGCAGAATGTTGATGATGCCGTAGACTCAATTTTGGACGCAACGCAGCGAGTATCCATTGCCTGAGGTGCTCAACATGCGGCCAATGCCGCTGTCCTCCGCCTGATTTCTGCGCGTGATGAAGATGTCGTCTTGCACATCGGACGTCCACCACACCCCCAAGTAATCGGGCTCAATGAACCCCGTTGGGTCGCCTCGGTACCCCCCTGGCAAGGCCGAAAAGCCCACTGAATCTGTGGTATTGAGGTCATTCTGCCAATGCGCAAATCCTCGGAGGTGACCCGCCACGTTGGCCTCCTCGCCCCGGATTCCCACTTCTAAAAGTTCGCTTTCCGGCATCCCCAAATGCACCTCAAGCTCACCCCAATCGGCATCTGTGGACACGTGCCACCCCGATGGACAAACCCCGCGCTCGTCGATGACCGCAAGCCCATTGTACAGGTAACCAAAGGATTCGAAGTAGGCGTCTTGATCGTGCAAAACACAGTACCCCCCTGCCTCTGCACTGGACCAGTCTTCGGACGCTTGCAGATTGGCGATGTCGTCCCCATTGCTGTAATGGGCAGAACGCAGGTTCTCTGAGAACCAACATTGGCCACCAATCTGTACCACACCATAGTCGTGGGCATCCCAAAGCACAGATTCGGTGCCATCCTGACATCCATTGTAAGCGCACGAGCCGTCGTCTTCGTTGGCCTCCGCATCGAAATTCAAAGCGCCTGAATCTGTGCAACCCGGCACCACCTCGATGACTTCGTACTCACAACTTCCGTCATCTTCATTGGCCTCGGGGTCGTAGTTAAGCGCCGCATAATCGGTGCAACCTAAATACACACCACTGTCGGTGGTGTCACAACCGGTGATCAGAAGAAGAAGACCAAAAAAGGCCGCAGGGAGTAGATTGTAAGGCGCCATCGCAGAAGAAACACCCGTTGATTACAGTTGGTTGCACAGGGCAAAATCCGAAGTTCTCCTGGCTCTCTTTTTGGGCAAGAGCTGATGTGGCCAAGGGGACGGCTCAGTGCTCGGAGAGGTGGTCCGCCATCGGGAAGCGCAGGCGGGGACCGTAGAGGCCTTCGGGGATGCCCTCTCCCACCGAAACGGCCATGGTGACAGTGGCTTCCTGAGGTAGACCGAAGAGGGAGCGGACCATGTCGGGGTCGAGGCCCTCCATGGGGCAGCTGTCGAAACCGGCCGCCTTGATGGCCAGCATGAATTGAGCGGCGGCCAGCGCCACGCTTTTATCGACCCAAGCGTTGCGGTCTTCAGGGGCCATCTTCTGCACGTTGAGGGCGACCTGGTCGCGGTAATAGCTAGCAGTGCCTTCGTTGCCGGCCGCCTCGAAGTGGGCGACCATGGCAGCAGCGCGGTCCGAGAGCAGGTCGGGACGGCCGATGAAGAAAATGAGCTCGGCAGAGGTGGCTGCAGCTGGTTGGGAGAGACAGGCCTCGACCGCGGAAGCGCGGTGCGGCGAGTCAGGACGGACCCAATGAAATTCCCAAGGCTGCAGGTTGTTGGAGCTTGGCGCCAAATGTGCCGAACGGAGTGCCGAGCGCGTGATGTGTTCAGATACAGGCAAATCGCTGAAGCGCCGCACACTGCGCCGCGCAATGGTCAACTGCTCAAACCCATCAACCGACCATGGATGACCACCCTTCGCTTCTTCCGTCATGGTTGGAGTACATTTCGGGTTCCCCACTTGTTCGCATGGCGCATCGATCCTTTGATTTCCTGACCACCCTGCCCGGCCCGTTTGAAGACGGGCATGCACTCCGCAAGTTTTGGCGCAGCACACGTCGGTTTTTTGCTTTTATCGTGCTTTCCTTGGCGGCAACGGTAAGCGCTTTGTCCCGCAAACTGGCCGGCGCCAACCACACCAGTCTGTACCGGCCTTACACCTGGTACTGCCGCAACATCCACCGGTTGACCGGCATCAGGGTGACGGTGGAAGGCGAGCTGCCGGACCATGCAAGCGTGCTGGTGGCCAACCACAGAACCTACATCGACGCCGTCATGGTGCCTTCGCCCCATCCACTGGTGTTTGTGGCCAAGGCAGAGGTCAAGCGCTGGCCCATCATCGGCTGGGGAGGCAATGCCATTCGCACGATTTGGGTCAAGCGGTCCAGTGCAGAAAGCAGGAAGGCCACCCGAGTCGAAGTCCGAAAGCGCATTGAAGACGACCTCTCGATCATCATCTTTCCTGAAGGCACCACCCACAGGGGGCCCGACTTGTTGGAGTACAAAATGGGCATGTTCAAAATGTGCGCCGATGGCGGGTTTCCCATCTGCCCCATCGCCATGGAGTACCGCCACCAAGACGTGTCGTGGGTCTCAGACTCCAAATTCATCCCCCATGCTTTCAAGGTCTTCGGCCACCGTTACATCGATGTGGCGGTCAGGTTTGGAAAGGTCCAATACGGTGACGACCCTGTGGAACTGCGCCAACGCCTCCGCGATTGGACCGCTCAGAATTGCCTGGAAATGAGGGCGGCCTTTGACGCCCAAGAGGCAGAGGCCCAGAATCGGCCAGGGCCATGACATAAATCTGCGCAAGGCATGAATCCCTCGACTGGATTTGTCAACGGACCGCGCGAACCCCTCTTTTCAATCAAGTCAGCTTTTCCGGGTGCTTGTCCCGCACATGCTGGGCGATGGGGAGTGAATTTCCGTCCTCGTCGATGCGCACAAACACCATGCTTGTTGTGGTCACCACGGACTCTTCGTGGCTGTAGACATTGAACTTCCTGGCCTCGACTTCAATCTTGATGGACTTGTTGCCAATGCGAACGATGTCGCCATATATCTTGATCAGGTTGTTCTCCTTGACAGGGGATTTGAACAGCACTTCTTCCACTTTCAATGTCACCATGTTGGGACAAAAGCAGACTTCATTGACATACGCCACAGCCAATTCATCGATCCAACTGAGCATCGTACCCCCAAACAGGTTGTTGTGCACACCGAGGTCGTGCTTCTTGCACACTTTTGTTCCGAGCAATCGCATGCCACAAAGGTCCATCTTTGCAACCTGATTCACATCATCATGTCCACTGCACACCACCTCGGCCGCTGGGCCACATCTGTCCTGCTTTTGGCCTCTTGTACTTTGTGCACGGCACAGCAATCGGTCGCCATCGATCACGACTTTAGCGATTGGGCCGACGTCGAATCCATGTCCGTAACGGATACAACGGGCCCTTTGGAGTCTGTTCGTTTCAAATCTGACGGTGAACGCGTCTACTTTCTGCTCGAGTATGACCGCATCATTGCCTTGGATGAAAGCATCATCCCACACGGAACCAAGCTGGCGTTGGACCTTGACGGCAACGCCTCCACGGGACAAATTGTCGGCGGATTCCAAGGCGCAGAAATGGTGGTGCACTTGGCCGATCGTTACGTCAACAGCTCGGAGTCCGGTGGCACCACTGAACAGTCGTCTCTCAACGATGCCCAGGTGCGCATGGCCCCCACCTATGGAGGAAGCACCCACGAAATAGCCATCGACCGGAGCATCAACGGGTTCGGCAACACGAACAATCCCATTCGTTGGTCCGTTCGGTGCAGCTCAGGACAGCAGGTCAGCAATGACGCAGGAACAGCATTGTCCAATGTAGACCCCACCTATGTTCCTGTGGCGCTCGAGCGCAATGAGGACGCGCAAATTCGCGTGGCGTTTTGGAACATGAACCGCCGCATGGATGAAGTTCCTGCACAGGGTGCTATGGCCCGCATCCTTCAAGCCGTCCAGCCCGACGTGATCGGAATGAGTGAAGTCGAAGACTTTTCTGCCGATTTCGTCCGAGAATTGCTCGATACCTGGATGCCACTGGCCTCAGGCTCGTGGCATGTGGCCAAAGACGATTGGGACCTCATCGTGGCCAGTCGCTGGCCCATTGCAGCGGACTATCCCGAAGTCTACCGGCAGTATCCCGTCGTGATTGACACGGGTGAAAACGGAGACTGGATGGTCACCGCCAGCCACCTCAAGTGCTGCAACGGTGCTGAGCAGCGCCAAACCGAGGCCGACGAGTATATGGCCTTCCTTCGGGACGCCATGGCCACGGGGGGTGAAGTCAACCTCCCCAACCGCACACCCGTCATCTACGGCGGCGACCTCAATATGGTCGGCCCCGGACAGGCCATGCACACTTTGCTGACCGGCGATATCGCCAATGAAGCAGACAATGGCCCGGATTTCGGCCCGGATTGGGACGGCACCGCCCTCAAAGAATTGAAGGGGCTGCAAACCGATCAGCCGATGAACTACACCTGGCGCAACGACAACAGCCAATGGCCCGCGGGAAAGCTCGATTACATGATCGTTCAGGATGGTGTGGTCGAAGTGTTGGGCAACTTTGCCCTCGAAACGGCTTCGATGGGCAGCGACCGCTTGGCCGAATATGGGCTTAATGCAGGCGACGACATGCAGGCCAGCGACCACCTGATCGTGGTGGCCGACTTGCGCAAACACGACCGCCCCGGCACAAAGCCCGCGAAGCAGCTCAAGAGGATCGACTGATCAGCGGCGCTTTCCGACTTGGAATACGCGGTTGATGTTGAAACCGAAGTACAGGTCTCCGTCCTGCCACGAACTGGTCGTTTCTGCAAGGAACGCCCGTTCAAACATGCCCCGGCTGTTGGTGATGTGCAGCTGAAATACGTGCCCTCCCGTTTCAATGTCCAACCCGAGGCTCAGTGAATTCACGAAGTTGTCTTCCACAGGACGCGGCAACAAATAATGATACTCACCATTGACCGAGAGCCGGTTGTTGAGTTTGTAACGAAAGCCCGCTCCGATGGTCCCTACGTCATTGGCCTGTTCCACATTGCCCACGAGGTTTCGGTGCACCAGTGAAGGGATCAAGGCCAAAGACAAATCGGGCGAGCACTTGCGGGCCACCACAAGCTGGTGCACATAACTCATGCGGTGCACGCCTTTGCGCTGAATGCCATCTTCTGGAAAACGCAATCCGTCCCGCATCAAGACAGAGTAACCCGTCAAACTGACCGGCGATCCACCGCCCTCCTGCTGCTCTACAAAACGCCACTTCGCACTGGCTTCGAGGGTTTTCCCAAAACCAGACCGCGCAACACCTACCTGCAGTTGGTCTGTCACGCCATAGTCCAAGCCCATGCGCATCTGCGCGTTGTCAAGTCCAAACAAGTCGTACCAACCATCGGAAATTCGGCCAAAACGGTGCGCAATGATAAAGTTCATTTCGCCTTTGCCCGAGGTCTCCGGACTCTGAACATTGATGATGCGCCCTGCCTTGAACACGGCTGTCACCACCGCTGGTTCAGCTCCGTCATCAAAAAAATCCATCAGGTCGTCCTGCGCGAACAGTCCCCCTCCAAAACCCAAAAAGAGGCCGGTGGCCAAACCACAAATTGTCCTCTTCATTTCAATTCCAATTCAGCGCGCAAGGTCACACCGATGATTTCGGCGATGTTTTCAGTAACAACCTTGGGGATGTCTATGGCGTGGTCTTCGCATGCCACTTCAAACTGGGATTCGACCATCCACCAATCGCCATCTCGGACCATCGTCCCTTGAATCGTCCTTTCTTTCGACACACCATGCATCTCCAAGGTGCCCTTGACCGTCACAAACTGTTCTCCCTCTTTGTTGGGGTCCAACCCTTCAACCACACCTCGGAAAGTTGCTTTGGGATAGCGGGCAGACTCCATGTAATTCTCATTGAAATGCTCCTCCATCAGCGCCTTGGGAAAATGAAAACTGAGAATGGGAACCTGAAACGCCATTTGACCATTGGACATGTCGAAAATGGCCGAGGCCTCATTGCTCTCGGCCTGAATGTCTTCCACAGGGGTTTCAGATAGAAATTCAATGCGCGCATCTCGGGTAGAGAAGCGTTGAGCCTGGACCACCGTGACTGAAAAACACAGCGTGAATAGAAATAAGAACTGTTTCATCAATTGTTGGGTTTTCCGGCTTCAATCCAAGCGTTAAAGAGGGCGATAGAACAAGAATCGAGCTTGCCTGACTGGGGCATCAACTCAGCATCACCTTCGGCCCGGCTCATCCGATCCAACATGATTTCAGCAAACAATGCCACATCTGCATGCGTTTCGAATCCAATGCCTGCTGAAGGGGCGCCTCCAGCGTGACATCCCTGACAGTGGTCCGTCACCAAGGGCAGAATGTCTCCACCGTAGCTCACGTCAAACGCGTCACAATCCCGGGGTGTGCCCAGCGAATCGAGGTCATCATAGGTACATCCGACCATCATTAACACCGCCATCGCCAGCGCCCAAATTCGTTCACTCATTGTCGGAATATAACACGGTTCACTAAGGTTGAACAATGAATCCTTCACCGATGTTTTCCGCGCCACAATTCCCATTCCACCACCGCCAAGGGCCACAAACAGCCCACTGTCATGGCCCCGTATAACAGCCCCTGGGCTTCCGATACATCGAGGTACAGCGCGCAAGGGACAGCCGCAGCCATGGTGGGCCAACTGAACCAAGCCATGAGGTTAATGGACCGCAGATTGGCATAATCCCAAGCCTCTTGAGATGCCATGGAGCGCGGTGTGCGGTATCCATAAGTCCCATTGGGGTTCTTGGGCATATTTCGCCGCACCACCGCTTGAATCACCCACAAGATGGCTCCTGGTATCAGATTCAAGGCCAAATTGCCCCAAGTGAACGCAACTGTGATTGCCATGCTCAAAATTCCATCAAAATCCGCTCGGCCCAACACATTGCTCTTGCTGGCCCTCCCTCTGATCGCATTCTCCTGCGCCCCTTTGGACTGGAAAGTGGACCACCAAGGCATCCTGCACAAACCCATGGAAGGCAGCTGGCGGGCTCTAGAAGCCACCGCTGCTGGCGAGGCTTGGCTTGCAGGCTCAACCGGTGAGTGGGTGCATGTCATCCTCGAGGACCAAAGCACCACAGTCCACCGCATGAAGGACCAGGGCGTGATGGTGGGGGATTCGCTGGTCCCGCTCCATTTCAGGGGAATCGCGGTCACATCCGATGCCGTGCTGGGAACCGCCATCGCCTCACCCGCGCACATCCAAAGGGCGCCAATCCTAGGCAATGGCACCATCAAACTGCCCCGTCAAAGCACCTGGGTCCTGTCGGACAGCGCTGCCTTTATGGATGCCATCCTGAAACTGGACGAGCAGACCCTCATCGCCATGGGTGACCGCATCGGCACTTGTCTTTGTGTGGTACGTTCGGAAGACGGAGGACGGTCATGGAGCCAGCTGCCCTGCGCCAATTTCCTCGACCGTGGCGTTCCCCAGGCGATGCCAGGAGAAGCTGCTTTTGCTGCCTCCAATGGGAACCTCGCCGCTGCTGGCGACACCGTTTGGATGCTCTCCGGCGGAGGGGCTTCTCGCATCTACCGCAGCACCGATCGGGGGCTGAATTGGAAGGTATTTCCCACTCCCCTCTTACAAGGAGGAACAATGACCGGCGGGTTTTCTATGGACTTTGCCGACGCTTTGCATGGCATCATCTGGGGTGGAAACTGGGAAGACAAAACGGGCCAGTCCCGACGTGGAGCGACCACTCAGGACGGTGGCGAGACATGGGAACTCATCTCGGAAGGCACCGGGCCTGGCTATGCGTCATCGGTCCGTTACCGTCCCGGCAGTGGTGGCCGCCAACTGGCGCTGGTGGGCACACCTGGCGGAATCGACCTGAGCGAAGATGGAGGGCAGTCCTGGCGGCACTTTTCTGACAGCGCCTTTTACACCGCTCGCTTCAGTCCGGACGGAAAGGCCTTGTGGTTGGCTGGCGCAGGAAAATTCGGCCGCGTTGACGTCCAAGAGTTCGGCTGGTAAGCTTCAGGACTCAGCTGTTCGGGCCACCAAGCGGGTCACCTCTGCAGGACCTTGGTGATATGGCCCCTCATCCAAGTCGACACCAACGGTTTCGCATTGAATCACCTTCAGACCCGAAAAGTCGCGGAGCAGCATGGCTTCAGAAAACAACATATCCAAGCGTTTCGGGCCACCGGAGCCGAATGCCAATTGACCGGGACCAAACCCCTCCAGCACGACCAAGCCGCCTGGCTTGAGCCATCCTTGAACCTTTTGGTGAAAGTCTGGCCGCATCGAAGGCAACAAATGCAAGTAAAACAGACCAACGACATCGAAACGCTCACCGGGCTCCCAAGTGCGACAGTCTCCCACCTCTGCTTCAACAGTGACCTCGCGCTGAGCGGCCAAACCAAGGCTTTTTTGGACCCCAACCTTCGAAGCATCAAACGACCTCACCGACCAACCTAGAGCTGCTGCGTGCACTGCGTTGCGGCCTTCCCCATCTCCAGGCAATACCATGCGTCCAGGGGGCAGTTCTTTTAATACTTCAGCGAAAAACGCATTGGGTCCCGTTCCGTATACAGTCGCTTCGCCAGCATAACGGGCATCCCACATCTTCCCAGGATCATTCATATCGGCCATGTTCACAAGGTCGGCCTCACCGTCCAATGGGCATCAAGACATGCCCGCATGCCACTCTTCCATCTCACGGATGACTTCTGGAATGTCCTCGATGAGGAAATAAGTGGATTGGATTTCGGTCGTGGTGAAGGGGGTCGACATCGCGCCTTCGAGTGTGAACTTCCTCAAGTCCGAACGGAGGTTCCAAGCGTGGTTCGTCTCCCCGTAGGAACTCATGATGCCCGCTCCGAATGCGCGTGGCATACCACTTTCCTCCACAAACCCAAATTCCACGAAGAACCAGTACAGTCGCTGCAAAGCGAGCACAGCCTGTTCATTGCCGCAAAGGTCCACTCCAATTTCACCAAAGCGTTGCATGAACAAGGCAAACTCGGGGTCCATCAATGGCGGGACATGTCCAAACGTATCGTGGAACATGTCTGGCTCCTCGAGATAGTCCAACTGATCGGGACGACGCACCCACGTTGACGTGCAAAATTGGCGTCGGGACAGCAGAGCGAAAAAGTCATCGACTGGAATGAGACCCGGGACAATAACCAACCCCCAACCCGTAGATTCTTGTAAGGCGGCGGACATGCGGTCCACTTTAGGAATCTCCTCTTCAGTAAGCACCTCCATGCGGTCCAATGCACCGAGATACAAGCGGGCGCCCTTGTCCTCAAGGTTGTCGCGCTGACGGCGGTAGAGCGTGGACCACGTTCCGTGTTGTACCTCGTTGTACAGCGGCTGAATCAGAGGGGCATTCATGGCAATTCTGGTAGAAGAATAAGATACGATGGATTCAAGAGAAACGAAGATTCAATGCCCTAGGTTACACCGATGCCAACACCAATGTCGGCTCCCCAATCACAGACCAGAAAATCCCGATTGCCCAAGCCCAATATTGATTTGCCAAACTCAAGCTCAACTTACGCTGGGCCCATTGGCAAATTGGACCACTAGAAATCGGCAGCATTTATCCCCTGCGTCGCAATCCAAAACACATCATCCTTACTTTCGCTCTGCCGTCAATGCACGGCACGATGACCTCGTTCACTGTTGGAATGGCACAGTTCGGACGATATGGTCACACATCAACCGATTACAACGTTGAAATGAGCGACACGTCGAAACGTACACCTATATATCTCGGGCAGGAGCCCCTCCAACCTTCACACACTTCCACCTCCGGCAAGGAGGTGACCATTGAAGGTGAGACGTACTACAAGATCAGCTCAGTCGATCAGATGCGTCCGTTTTTCATGAGCATCGTGAGCCATTCAGACCACTGGATGTTCTTGGCGAGCAACGGGGGACTTTCCGCAGGTCGGGTCAACAGCGATCACGCCCTCTTTCCCTACTATACGGACGACAAAATCACAGAAGCTGCAGAGACAACAGGCAGCAAAACCATCGTACTGGTGGAGGGCGTGGACCGTCGCATGCTCTGGCAGCCTTTTTCGGAACAGAACAGAGGGGTCTATTCCATTGAGCGCAACCTCTACAAGAATGCCTACGGAAACAAGGTGATCTTCGAAGAGGTCAACCACGATCTGGCACTGACCTTTCGCTACCAATGGTCGGCCAGCGAGCGGTATGGTTTCGTTCGGCAGGCGCGGCTTGAGTCCTCCGCCGCTGATTCTATAAAAGTCAGCGTGCTCGATGGCATACAGAATGTGCTGCCCTATGGTGTCCCAGAAGGATTACAACGCGGAAGCAGCAACTTGGTGGATGCCTACAAGAAATGCGAGCTGGAAGGCAGCCACCTCGGTATTTATGCACTGAGCGCCATCATCTCTGACAAAGCCGAGCCCAGCGAGGCCTTGAAGTCCAACGTCGTCTGGTCACTGGGGTTTGAAGCTCCCCAAGTGCTCTTGTCCTCACGACAATTGCACGCATTCAAAACCGGAGGGTCTCTGGTCACCGAGACCGATGTCAAAGCCGAACGTGGCGCGTACTTCATTCAAAGTTCATTTGAGCTGGATGCCCATGGAAGCAAAGACTGGATGATTGTGGCGGATTTGGGCCAGTCCATTCGAGGGGTCGTAAAATTGAAACAGGACCTCCAGTCGCCGGCACAGCTGAAGCAAGATGTGTTGAAAGACATAGAGGAAGGGTCCAACCGTCTCATTGCACTCGTGGCGGCCAGCGATGGGTTGCAACTGACCGCTGACCGGCGCCGCAACATTCGGCATTTCGCCAACACGATGTTCAACATCATGCGCGGCGGGATTTTCGATGAGAATTATTCCATTGATCGCGTGGATTTCATGGCCTACATCGACCGGGCAAACCACAAGGTTTTCTTCAAGAAATCCGAGGTCATGTCCGCTTGGCCAGAAAAGTTCGACCTCTTCTTCCTTCAGGAACAAGCATCCCAGGACGAAGACCTCAACTTCAAGCGGCTGTGTGCGGAATACCTGCCACTGAAGTTTAGCCGACGTCACGGCGATCCCAGCCGTCCATGGAACCGGTTTTCCATCAACCTTCGCAACGAAGACGACGGGTCTAAAATCCTGGATTACCAGGGCAATTGGCGCGACATTTTCCAGAACTGGGAAGCCTTGGTCCATGCCTATCCAGAGTTCATTGAGGGCATGATTTTCAAGTTCCTCAATGCCACCACTTTCGATGGATACAATCCTTACCGCGTATTCAAGGATGGCTTCGAATGGGAGACCATTGAGCCGGACAACCCGTGGTCATACATCGGCTATTGGGGCGACCACCAGATCATTTACTTGCTCAAGTTTCTCGAGTTTCTACGCGCCTACTATCCCGAGAAACTTGAGGATTACTTGAAGAATGATTCCTTTGTGTACGCCAATGTTCCCTACCGGATCAAGCCCTATGACGCGCTTCTAGAAGATCCCAAGAACACGATTGATTTCGACCATGAGCGGGAAGAGCGGGTCGGATTCAAGAAGAATGAGATCGGAGGCGATGGAGCCCTTCTTCGCGAGACCCACGTTTTCATTTATAAGGTCAACTTCATCGAGAAAATCATGGCGACCATGCTCGCCAAAGTGGCCAATTTCATTCCCGAAGGCGGCATTTGGATGAACACGCAGCGGCCCGAGTGGAACGATGCCAACAATGCGTTGGTCGGGAACGGCGTGTCCATGGTCACGCTCTACTACTTGCGGCGCTTTTTGGTCTATTTCAAGGATGTGCTGGTCAAAACGGGCCACAGTGAAGTGCAGATTTCGGTAGAGTTGCTCGCCAGCTTCGATCGGATGAAGGCCACTCTTGGTGAGTTCCGTTCACTGACCACGGATCGAATTTCAGATGCCCAGCGCCGGTCCATCCTCGACGGGTTGGGCCACGCAGCAAGCGACTACCGTCAAAAGATCTACAACCAAGACTTTTCTGGGCAGAAAGCCCCATTGAAGCTCTCTGATTTGTCTGCATTCGTTGATGTCGCTTTGGAGCACCTCGAACATTCCATCAAAGCCAACAAGCGCAGCGATGGACTCTATCATGCCTACAACCTCATGACCGTAAAACCGGATGGAGGCATTGAAATCAACACATTGCCTGAGATGCTCGAAGGGCAAGTTGCCGTCTTGAGTTCAGGCCTGCTGGATTCTACCGAAAGTCTGGAGGTCTTAGACGCTCTGAAAGCCAGTGCCCTCTTCCGGGAAGACCAGTACAGTTATGTGCTGTATCCCAACAAGTCCTTGCCCCGGTTCCTCGACAAGAACAACATCACCCCTGAGGCGATCGCTGGCTCCCCGCTCTTGTCAAAGCTGGTCGCCGACGAGAATGCCGACATTGTGACCAAGGATTGCACGGGTGGATTCCACTTCAATGGCAACTTCAACAATGTCAACGCGTTGCGCGCGGCACTTGCCGAGTTGCCCCAGCCCTACGCACCACTAGTGGCTACTGAGCAACAGCGGGTAGAGGCCCTGTACGAAAGCATCTTCAACCACAAGGCTTTCACGGGCCGTTCGGGCACCTTCTTTGGTTACGAGGGATTGGGCTCCATTTATTGGCACATGGTGTCCAAGCTTCGTTTGGCCGCCTTTGAAGTCACGAAAGCTGCAGTAGACCAATCCGACTCCTCAGAAAAAGTCGGACGGTTGTTTGATCATTATTTCGAGATCAATGCCGGTATTGGTGCCCACAAGTCACCGGAACTATATGGGGCCTTTCCCACCGACCCCTATTCCCACACTCCAGGCGGCAAAGGCGCCCAACAACCGGGCATGACGGGACAAGTAAAAGAGGATTTACTGTGCCGCTTTGGAGAATTGGGTGTGCGCGTCACTGGCGGACAACTTCATTTTGACCGGGCGTTGATGCCTGCCGATGAATTCTTGACCGAGTCCGCGTCTTTTGAATACGTGGATGTCCAACAGGGCTGGCAAACCATTGAATTGACCGCAGACAGCCTGGCATACACCGTGTGTCAAGTGCCTGTTGTACACAAGCGCGGAGACAAACCGGCCATCGAAGTGAAGATGACCGACGGGCGTTCCGAAAGCATCGAGGGCTTGGTCTTGAACAGGGAGCTGAGCAGCAAAATATTTCGGAGATCGCACGAGGTGGCCCAACTCACGGTCATTGCATAATCCGAGGTAGATGTGGAAACTGTCAAATTCCAAAACTAGATTCGAGGGCTTGGCTACCTCCCTCCTGGGAGCGGTATCCTTTCTTTTCCTCTCAGCCGTCATCGCATCCTGCGGTACTGCCAACGAGCAACATACCATGCACAATCCATCGGCCTCCGAACTTGTGGGGAACCCCAAATACCCCGCCATTTGTTACGGAGGATACAGGGGTCTGAGCCGTTCTGAACAGCCTACCCTCGCTCAATTGAAAGAGGACCTCCGGATCCTGCATGCCATGGGCATTCGGTTTGTGCGCACCTACAATGTGCAGTTGCCCCATGCCGGAAATGTGGTAAAAGCCATCCGAGAGTTAAAGGAAGAGGATGTCGGTTTTGAGATGTACGTCATGCTCGGCGCTTGGATTGATTGTGCGGGCGCATGGACGGATGGACCCAACCACAACGAACAGGACTTCGAAGCCAACCAAAGCGAGATTGAACGGGCTGTGGCCTTGACAAAGGAGTACCCCGACATCATTAAAGTCGTTGCCGTGGGCAACGAGGCCATGGTGCATTGGGCCGCTTCCTATTTCGTGGCGCCCAACGTGGTTTTGCAGTGGGTCAACCATCTACAGGCCTTAAAAGTCGACGGGACGCTACCTGCCGATCTCTGGATCACCAGCTCGGACAACTTTGCCTCATGGGGTGGCGGTGGCAGCGAATACCACAATGAAGACCTCGAGGCACTGATCCGCGCCGTGGATTATGTCTCCATGCATACCTATCCCTTCCACGATACGCACTACAACCCTGTTTTCTGGTCAACAGACACCGTACAGGATGCAGCTATCGGGGAAACTGCGAGCAACGGAAACGACAGAATCGAGCTGGCCATGGAGCGCGCACTGGCCTACAGCCAAAATCAATATGCGCAGGTTGTGAAATACGTCCACGGAATTGACGACACCAAGAGCGTGCACATCGGAGAGACCGGTTGGGCAAGTGTCTCCGATGGGTTTTATGGCCCCGAAGGCTCTCGTGCGGCCGATGAGTACAAGCAAGCCCTGTTCTATCGGGGCATGCGCGAGTGGACCCAGTCCAACGGCATCAGCTGCTTCTATTTCGAGGCCTTTGACGAACCCTGGAAAAGTGCCGCAAACCCTACTGATTCAGAGAACCACTTCGGTTTATTCAAGGCAGACGGAGAAGCGAAATACGCATTGTGGCCCCTGGTTTCAGAAGGTGTGTTCGAAGGGTTGACCCGCAATGGTCACTCCATCACAAGCAGCTACGCTGGACAGCGCGAAATGCTGGACCGGCACGTATTGCATCCCGCCCATTGACCTTTCTTCTACCCGCTTTTACCATGCCACATTCACCGGCCCGTCTTCTGATCTCCTCCGTGATCGTTCTGCTCGGGATCGGGGCCACCTCCTGCTCCTCTCCTGGTGATCATCAGGTCTGGACAAAAAATGGCCAGCTGATGAAGGGCAACGCCTCCTTTTTCATCCAAGGCGTCTGCTACCACCCGGTGGCCATTGGTGAAGAGAAGCGCAGCTTTGACAACCTCACCGAGGACCTCGCCTTGATGCGTGAAATGGGGGTCAACACCATCCGCGTTTACGAGCCCATCGCATCCGAGGAGGTGTTGGATGCCATCAGCGATGCCGGGCTCTCAGTCATCATGGGATTCGGCTACGACCAAGATGGCGTATTCGACTTGAAATCAGGAACCTACATCGACTACGTTCAAGCATTCAAATCACATCCAGCCATCCTGCTCTGGGAGCTGGGCAACGAATACAACTACCACCCCGAGTGGTTTGACGGGTCGCCGGACCTCTGGTACGAGACCCTAAAGGAGGCTTCTGCGGCCATTCAGACTGAAGATCCCAACCACCCTGTGTCCACTGCGCATGGTGAGGTTCCAGATGAAGCCTTGCTCGCTGAACTGCCCGACATCGATGTGTGGGGCTTGAATGTCTACCGATGGGACGTATCGTACACCGCCGCACAGGACTTCGCCAAAGTGAGCGACAAGCCCATGTATTTCGCGGAACTCGGAGCGGACAGCTACATGAAAACGGCTGCACCAGGCTACGACGAAGGCGAGAACCAAAGCGCGCAAGCAGACGCTACGCAAATCCTGTTGGCGCCGCTCTTCTCCGATTCTGTGCGAACAGCGGGCGTCGCGGTCTTCTCCTTCACCGACGGGTGGTGGAAAGCGGGACAGCCGGACCAACACGACGTCGGCGGTTGGGCACCTGCCAGCACCGGCGTACCCTACGACGGCGCCCCCAACGAAGAATACTGGGGACTCGTAGACATCCACCGCAACCCGAAAGAAGCCTATGAAGTGGTCCAATCCCTGTTCAACGGCAACACCCCCCCACGCATGACGGAAGGAAGAGTCAAAAAAGCGGTGTACGAGACTTCCCGCAATGGAGGGCGGTTTCACGCGATTCCCCAGGACACGCTCGTCCAATGGGACGCGTCGAATCCAAAAGAAGTGCGCGTCATCGTGCATGCGGATGAGCGCAAGCAGAAAATCGAGGGATTCGGCGGCTCCTTCACCGACGCCTCGGCCTACCTGGTGCACCAGATGAGTCCGGCGCAGCGCCAGCGTATACTCGAGGCCTATTTCGCCCCATCAGGGGCCAACTACAGCCTCACCCGCACCCACATGAACTCGTGCGATTTCTCGCGCGACCACTACAGTTATGCAGCCGTGGAAGGCGACCTCGGACTGGAGCACTTCAGCATCGAACCCGACCAAGAGTTCCTGTTTCCCATGATCCGGTCGGCCCAGGAAATCTCCAAGGACGGCTTCCAGGTCATCGCATCCCCTTGGACCGCCCCACCGTGGATGAAAGACAACAACGACTGGGTAGGTGGTCGGCTTCTCCCGGAGATGCAACCCACATGGGCTAAGTTCTTCGTCAAATACGCCGAGGCCTGCCAAGCGGAGGACATCCCGCTCTGGGGCTTCACGGTGGAGAACGAGCCCCACGGCAACGGCAACAACTGGGAGAGCATGCTCTACACGCCGGACGAGATGACGGAGTTCGTGCAGATGCATTTGGGCCCCGCCCTCCAAGCCAATGGACTGGGACACCTCAACGTATTGGGCTACGACCAGAACCGGGCCGGCCTCGACGAATGGACGGCGTCGATGTACCGGGATTCAGCCAGTGCGCAATACTTTGCTGGCACCGCCATCCACTGGTATGAAAGCACTTATGACTACTTCCCAGACGAACTGGATCGGGCGCACGCCGCTGCGCCAAACAAGTTGCTGATCGAAACCGAGGGCTGCATCGACGCCGAAGTACCGGTGTGGCAAGACGACGATTGGTACTGGCGCAAGGAAGCCACCGACTGGGGCTTCACGTGGCGGGAAGACGAGAAAAAATACCTGCACCCCAAGTACGCACCGGTGCACCGGTATGCGCGGGACATCATCGGCTGCCTCAACCATTGGGTCAACGGCTGGGTCGATTGGAACATGGTGCTCGACCGCCAAGGCGGCCCCAATTGGTTCAAGAATTGGTGCATCGCACCGGTCATCGTCGATCCCGATCAAGACGAAGTGTACTTCACGCCACTCTACGACGTGATGTCCCACTTCAGCAAGTTCATACGCCCAGGGGCGACCGTGCTGTCCAGTGTATCTGAGGACCCAGAAGTGATGGCGGTAGCCGCTGAAAACGTCGACGGGTCCCATATCGTTGTGTGTTTCAATCCAGGAGACACACCCCGCACCGTGCGCATCGAAGGACTGTCGCAAGATGTTCGGGTCGTCCTTGACGCCCAGGCCCTTCAAACGGTTGTCATCTCCCCTGCCGAACTCTGAAAATCTCCAAACCATGGACACTTCCACCTCGCCTCCGACCACATCCGTCCCGATGGGCCAAAAAATCGCCTTTGGGTTCGGCATGCTGGCCAACCAGATGTTCCCTGCGGCCTTGGGCGTCTTCATCATCGTGTTGGTACAAGACCTTGGCTTTGCTGCGCTGCTTTGGGGCATCATCCAGTTCCTTCCCCGCGTTTTTGATGCGATCACGGACCCCATCATGGGGTTCATTTCGGACAACACCCGCTCGAAATGGGGCAGGCGAAGGCAGTACGTCTTCATTGGTGCCATCCTGATGGGCATTGCTTACATCGCCATGTGGCAGCTCCACAAGGACGATGGCGTGATGTACAACTTCATCTACTTCCTGAGCTGGTCGCTCGTGTTCTACCTCGGACTGACCATTTTCAGCGTTCCCTACGTGGCCATGGGCTATGAAATCAGTGAAGACTTCCACGAGCGCACGGACATCATGGCCGTTGCCCAGTTCATTGGGCAATGGGCGTGGGTCATCGCGCCGTGGTTCTGGGTCATCCTGTACGATCCGACTTGGTTTCCTGAAGGGGCTGACCAAGGCGTCAGGGAATTGGCTGTTTGGGTCGCCATTCCGTGCACCCTTTTCGCCCTCATTCCGGCGATTTTCATCAAGAGCAAGCCCACCCTGGACCGAACGGATTTCGTCCCCATCAGTGCCTCACAAGTCATTCGGAGCGTCAAGGAGATTTTCGTCTCTGCTTTCGAGGCTTTTCGCATCAAACAATTCCGTCAAATCGCAGGCGCTACATTTCTGATTTTCAACTCATTCAATGTCATTGCTGCCTACACCTTCCTGATCATTGTCCATTACCTCTTCAACAGTGATCCCGCCAGTGCCGGAACCTGGCCGGCCATGCACGGATCGGTTGGAGCGTTGATCACAACGTTCTTGGTCATTCCCCTCGTAGCACGCATGTCCAAGCGCATGGGGAAAAAGAGGGCGTTCATCATTTCCCAGCTGATTTCAATTATCGGGTACATCCTGTTTTGGTTCCTGTTTGTCCCTGGCAAACCCTACCTGTTCCTCTTCGCTTTGCCCTTCCATTCCTTCGGAATCGGCAGCCTCTTCACCATCATGATGAGCATGACTGCAGATGTCTGCGACCTGGATGAATTGCAAACCGGCAAGCGCCGGGAAGGCGTGCTCGGCGCCGTTTATTGGTGGATGGTCAAGCTCGGCTTTGGTGTAGCGGCGCTGTTGAGTGGCACCTTCCTGTCCGTGGTTGGTTTTGATGCCGGCAACGTCACTGAATCTGCCGTAACGGGCATGCGCATGTTCTACACCTTCCTCCCCATTGCCGGCGTTGTCGCAGCTGTGTTGATCATGAAGAATTACGACATCACAGAAGCGAAAGCAGAGGAAATAAAAGCCCAGTTGATGGAACAACGCAAAGCCGTCAACGGATAAACCAAGATCGCCAAACCGGTCATGTCATACCGCAAGGAAAAAGTCCTCTCTCTCACCGGGACTGAAGTCAACGCGCTCGATCAGCTGGCGCTGCAGAAAGAGTGTGCCAACCTGTTGGACCATCAAATGCACGGCATTTGTTTCAGCCCTTACGAGGGAGAACAAGAGCCGGGAGATCCCATTTCGGAGGAGCAAGTGCGCAGAAAACTCGCCCTCCTTCAACCCCATACCCGATGGGTCCGTGTCTTCTCCTGCACCGAAGGAAACGACATGATTCCTCAGTTGGCAAGGGAATATGGCTTCAAGACGCTGGTCGGCGCCTGGTTGGGTGAGGACAAGAAAAAAAACGAGGAAGAGGTCGCGCGCTTGATCGAATTGGCCCGCGCAGGGTTCGTAGATGTTGCAGCTGTGGGCAATGAGGTGATGTACCGCGAGGAAATGGAGGAGTCCGAACTCCTCGAATACATCCTTCGGGTCAAGGAAGCCTTGCCTGACACGCCCGTGGGGTATGTGGATGCCTACTATGAATTCACCAACCGGCCGGACATCACAGAGGCTTGCGATGTGATTTTGGCCAACTGCTATCCATATTGGGAGGGATGCCACATCGATTATTCACTGCTGTACATGAAACAGATGTACTATCAGGCAAAGCAGGCGGCACAGGGCAAAAGGGTCATCATCACCGAAACCGGATGGCCCAGCGAAGGCGATCCGCTCGGCGTGGCCGATCCGGGTTACGAAAACGCGCTCAAATACTTCATCAACGCACAGCGCTGGTCCCAAAAAGAGGACATTGAGATGTTTTACTTCTCGGCCTTCGACGAAGGTTGGAAGGTGGGCACAGAAGGCAGCGTCGGAGCGTTTTGGGGCCTGTGGGACTCCGCAGGGAAACGCAAGTTCTAAACGGCCTTACCAGGACCTATTCCAGCAATAAGCGCGATGTTCCGCACATCCCGCCATCGGCATCCATCCACACCAACATGACCGTCCCCCGCGGCCATTCTGCAGCAGGCAACACCCTGTGGCCGGGGTTGGTGACGTTGATCCTTTGGACTTCGCGCCCTGAGGCGTCTTGTACGGAAAGCGTGCGGGCCTGTTCAGGCCAATTCACATGCACCTCATCCCGGGCGGGATTGGGGTAGACACCTTCGGTTGGGAGTTCCCCGGCATCCGGAGAAGCCACCCCTACGGACACGTCTCCATTGGCAAAGGCATATTGACCGCGGCGCAACCGCGACACCTTGAACACCCCACTGCCATTGAAGGCAGAACCCATCTGAAGTTCATAGTCTGGGTACTCTACCCAAGGATCTGCAGGGCTTGCGCGCCAAGCCAAAAACGCATCGGCCTCAGTCTGACCATAAAGGTCAAAGTCGAGTTCGTCCTCATCTCCTCCACGGTAGGTGAACCGGGCATCCAACAGAAGGCCCCCTTCAGGCCAAATGCCACTGATGGTCCAGAAATGGGTGCTGCTGATGGCCTCCATGTACGGCGCCATTTCCGCAGGGGTCTCCCCTGCTGCACCGTCAGGTCCCGCCCAATGGTGCTCCACCCTGACCAATGCACTGTCGCCCTCTGTGATCTCGTCACATCCGATGCGCATGTCCACCCACGGCAGGTTTTGCAAAGAAGACGTTTCTGAAATCCAATAATCGAGGTCCATGCGGCCTTGGTTCAAACGGCCTTCCGCATTGAGCGCCACCATGACCGGCTCTAAGGCCGTCACGACTTGGGCCGTAGCGTATTGTCCGCCCACCACAATTTGGGCCACTTCCCTGTTGCCTTCAGCGTCCCACACCGTGACATCGAGGGGTTCGTTCTCATGGTGGTTGTCGCATTCCCGCAGCTTCTGCTGGAGGTACAACGTCGTGACCGCCCCTGTCGGCGCTCCGAGGCCCATGGTCGAGGTGCTGTCGAGCACCCAGGTGGAGAACCCAGGTTGGCGAATGTGGGCGTCAAACCAAGGCGTCAGGTCGACGCCTGTGGCCTCTTCCCAAGCCGCTTCAAGCATCACGTCGTCCATGGCCCCACCGTAGTGGGTGGCCAGCACCGCTTGCCCACCCGAACGAAAAAGGTCATCGCCCAAATAGTTGCGCAGGTTGTGGACCACGCTAGCGCCTTTGTTGTAGCTGTGCCGGCCATAAATCTCTGCATCGGGAATGGGCGAAAGCGCCCAAAATCCGAGGTCATCGATGTGGGCCTGCTCCAACACAAACTGCTGGTTGTCCTTGACCATCTCCACAAAGGCTTCACGGCCACTGAGCAACTCTTCAAACAAGTGGCTCGAATACTCCGCAAAGCCCTCCTTGATCCACATGTGGTTGTGCAGCAAGGGCGACAGCATATCGCCCCACCAATGGTGTCCCAATTCATGGCCATACAGCCCTTCATTTTGGAAGTTGCTCTGCTGCAACATGGACAAAGGGTAAGCGATGTTGGTGGGGTGCTCCATGGCTCCATCCGTGGTGATCACATATCCAACCCGCTCCCAAGCGTGCGGACCCCACCAGTCCTCAAGCGCATCGATGCAGACCCCGAGGTCGGCAAAACGGTTCTTCATCAAATTGAGGTTGGCCGCCTTGGCGGTCAGGCGAATGGGCACTTCTCCATACGTCCCCACATGGGTCGTGTCCCAGTCTTGGTAATCCGCCACCGCAATGGCGCTCAAATAAGTCGGTATGGGCTGGGGCATGTCAAACACGCGCCGGATGGTATCTCCCCCCAAACTGTCGGTCTGCACCAGGTGTCCTTGGCCATGGAAGCGTTTCCCCCCTGCACTGGTAATGCCGCAGGTGTATGCAGAACGCTCGCGGAACTGGTCAAAGCAAGGATACCAAGCCTTTCCATGGTTGGGTGGAATGGTGGTCAGGCCTATGCCCAAGCTGAAGATGTAGTCCCCGGTGAGGTACATGCCCCCCCAATAAGGATCCTTGCCCGGTTGGCCATGGTAATGCAGGCCCACCACTTGCGATCCGGCAGGTTGCCAGCCCCCGTCGGGAGCGGAAACAAACACGGAGTCTCCGATCTGATCAAATGCCCAAGTCACACCATCTAAGCTCAATGAATCCACATCCAGCGAGCCTTCGAGGTCAAACCACAGGTTGTTCGCTCCTGGTTCCAAAGTCTCAAACGTGATGTGGGCAGACCCTGTGACCTGAAGGGACGATGCGGCGGTGACGTCCAACTCCAAGCCATAGTGCGTGATGTCAAAGGAGTCACTCCGGGCCAATGACCCTGACATGTCGAAATTCCCATCTGCCGCGCTGCTCCTGCGGGCCAACAGCGCCTGAACCGGAAGGTGGGCCTGACGGCACCCGTGGTGGCTCAAATCACGTGGGAGGGTGCGGCGCAAAATGGGCCCGTCTCCTTGTGGGAAAACGGGCCCATTCATGGCCACTGTCAAAAGCAGTAAAAAAAAGAAACGGGGCATGGCGGGAAGATACCGCGCCCTTCCGTTCCGGCCTTATTGAACGATGAAACGCTGGCGGCCAAGTACTCCAGCTTCGTTCCAGCTCAAGATATACGTGCCGGTGGACCATGTCGCTGCGGGCAGCAGAGCAGTGCCAGCGGAAACCGCACCCTGCCAAACGATTTTGCCCATCACGTTGCGCACTTCCAGCGCTGCACCAGTGACCAGTCCGCCCACATGCACATCAGATCCAGACGCGGGATTGGGCCACAAGACCAAGCGCTTGGATCCCCCCTCGGCCACAGTACTGACGCCGCCTTGGCCACCAAACAAATTGATGGCGTCGCAGAACGTCCAACCCAAAGCCCATGCGTGGCCAGAACCCAAACCACACTCCAAATCGAGGGTGTCGGTAGCTGAAGTTCCGCTGGCGTTAAAACCGAAGGTGTAGTCCACTTCTAAACTGTTGTCAACGGCAATGCCATTGTCCGCCGCATAGGCGTCAAGTTGCGCATCTCCATCTTCCACTTCCGTGCCGTCGTAGTCCAAGGCATCGTCTCCCAAAACGGTGATGTTGCCCAAGGTCAAGTCCCCATTTACCCAATGGTCAAAGGCGTCCATGGGGGTCTCCTTGTCCTCGATTTCAATGCCCTCAGCCACGTTGGCGATCACAGCATTGGACACGTGTCCTCCAGATCCATTGCGGAACAACAGACCTTGGCCTCCACCGACGCCGACGATGGTCCAACCGACCACTGTGGGTGTGGAAAAAGGCATCTCATCTGAACTGACATTGCCGTCGTCAGAGTCGTCTCCATCCAATTCACCTCCGCGGTCACCAATGGCACCCGGCTGATCCTGAATGGCGAGCCAATTTTCATTGAGCTGCCCGTGATATCCTTGGTCCCAGTCAAAGCTGTCGTCACCACAAAAGGCCACCACGGCATTTTTTACGGAAACCGAACCACCGAAGAACTCGATGCCGTCGTCCAAGTTGGACACCACTTCTACGTTTTCGACAATGGTACCTGACCCGACACCGGCAAAGGTGATGCCGTTGATTTCGTTGGCTGCACCCAATTCCGCACCACCATGGCGCACGGACACAAAGCGCAAAACGCCGCTGTTGTCAGCATCATCGTCACCACCATAAGAGGCCTGGTCATTATCGGATGGAATGCCCTCTACTTGTGCCACACCTCCAAAATTGGTGGTGGCATTGCCCAAGACGATCAAACCGCCCCACTGGCCGCGGGTATCATAGGAGATGGAACCGTCCAAAGGATCGCCTTCGTAGGTCATGACAATGGGACAATCTGCCGTTCCCTCTGCAAGGATTTGTCCATCACGGGACACAATCAGGGCCGCAGCATCCACGCCAGATCCAGCAGCGCCTTTCACTACAGTACCTGCTTCGATGGTCAATGCCTGTCCGGCCTGAACGAAGACATAGCCGTCCAAAACGTAGGTATTGGAGCAGGTCCAAGTCGTCGTGCCAGAACCTCCGGATGCCACATTGACAATGGGGCGGTCACCGATGGGAGGGCAATCACATTGGGATTGAGCCACTGAAGTCAGGACAAGAAAAGAGAAAAGGGTACTGATGTATTTCATGTTCGTGTTTTGCACGGCGAAATACGTGGGGCTTTTCGACAAGAACGAGAAGGTAAAATGAGATATTGGTAAAGGAATTGTTACGCCTTACTCTCCGAAACATTACCTCACCCTCTTTTTATTTCTATCGCACCGTGATCTCATCAAGAAACAGCCAGCTTTCAGATCCGGCGGCCGCGTGCCAATCAGGACATGGTCCAGCATTGGTCACCGTCATGCGCACAAATTGAGCCTGCGGAGCGCCCGGCCTCACGACAGCTTTGAGGGACATGCGCTGTTGTCGGTCATCACGTGCCAACACATCGCCCGGTGCGATCCTGGCCAAGGTGCTCCATTGCTTTCCGTCTTCCGACCCTTCCCACAAAACACTGGCCGGGAGAAATATCCAAGCATCCTGGTACAGGTAGACACCGGTGGCCACTTCCTCAATGGTTTGCAGAGCGCCCAAATCCACTGTGGCGGTCATGTCCACCCCCTGCTGAGCTTGCCAAGCGCCATCCCGAAAGTCAGATGACCCGAGTTTACCATCGACCAGTGCACCATTCCCACCTCCCGTGTACCATGGACTGGGCGCATAAGACAGCATCAGCGGCTTGAATGCGGCGTCGTGCCCATCCAAGGGGAAAGCCACCTGTTGTCCGGTCCACTTTCCCCTGCGCCCCACCTCCATTACCACCTCACCCGGGCCGCGCACTTCAAAAGACACCCCAGAGCTTACGGAATCCGCATCAGTCCCTGTCCACAGGCCTCTGCCCGTCACGCCGCGCCCCAAGGCGATCACCTCAGCCGACAATGCGCCATTTGCGCCCGCTGCTGTTTCCAAGGCAAAGGGCGGAGATTCCAAACCATAGTCCACGTCCATGGCATCCAACCTGACGTAATGGGCATCCAAACGGGCGAGAAAATCCGTGTAAGCCTTCGGTTGAGTGGTGCGATTCGGACCGCTCCAATACACCTCGGACAGCGCCGTCAGTCGCGGATACACCTTGGACTCCACAAGTTCCTGGGGCGCATGTTCCGTCCACATGTTGCCCTCTCCTCCGAGAATGCGTCCAGGGCCATGCGAGAGGGAGTCGGGCAGCGGATTGAAGCTGTACGCCTCTTCCAAGTCCGTGCTGCGCAAGGGGTAGTCCAAATAGCAATGGCTCGTGGGCGATACAATCACATCGGCCCCCAGGTGCACCGCCTCTGCAGCGCCCCCCATACCACGCCAACTCTGCACCGCAGCACCCTCCGGCAAGCCTCCTTCGAGAATCTCATCCCAACCGATGATCGTTTTGCCTTTGGAGGCCAAGTATCGGCCCATGCGCTCGATGAACCAACGCTGCAGCTCCTCCTCATCCTGCAGGCCTTCTTGGGCCATCCTGCGCTGGCATTTTTTGCAAGACGACCAGCGGACCTTGGGGGCTTCATCTCCTCCGATGTGAATCCGTGGGCTGGGAAACAGTTCCACCACCTCATCCAAAACAGCCTCCAAGAATCCAAAAGTGCTGTCGTTGCCCGCGCAATAGATGTCCTTGAAAACGCCCCAACGTGCGGGAACTTCCAAGGGCAATCCAGTGCACCCCAATTCAGGGTACGCCGCCAAGGCTGCAGAACTGTGTCCGGGCATCTCGATCTCGGGAATCACCTCGATGTGACGGGCAGCTGCATAGGCCACCACCTCTCGAATCTCCTCCTGAGAATAATACCCCCCGTGGCGCGTGCCATCTGCTTCCTCCCTCCATGCGCCCACTGAAGTCAACCGTGGAAGGGCCTTGATCTCGATGCGCCAGCCTTGGTCTTCGGTGAGGTGCCAATGCAGCACGTTCATGCCGTGCAATGCCAGCAAATCAACTTGCTTCTTGACAAAATCTAAGTCTTGGAAATGCCGGCAACCGTCCAAAAGCAATCCGCGGTGCTCGAAAAAAGGCGCGTCAACCACAGACATGGCCGGCAACACAAACCCCTCAGGGCAACCGGACTCACATTCCACCGGCAGCATTTTGCGCAAAGTCATCCAACCCCTAAACAACCCTGCTCCCGTTGCGGCTTCCACCACCACCCCTCTGCTTTCCACATTTAGACGGTACGCCTCTGCTCCCTCCACGTCCTCAGTCCTTGAGAATCGAATGGTCGAGGGCGATTGGGGGTCCATGGCGATGCCTGCGTTTTCAAGCCAGCGCGACACGACGTCCTGCTCGGCTTCCCAATCTTCGGGCCAAATGACATGGAGACTCCCATGACATTCCAGGTCCCCACTGCCCATTGCCACAGACTGGGGCATGGGAATCAAACCCTCGACGCCACCCTTGGGAAGCGCCACATCAGGGCCACAGGAAACCATCACCACAGCCAAAGACAGACAGGCAACCAAGAAAGAAATACGGGAACGCTTCATGCGCCCAAGGTCGTCAAACGCGGCGAACAGCGGCCACCAATTGAGCCACTTGGGCGGCAGACACTTCCGTCCGGCTGCGGTCAAACAAGACTGATTTCTCCTGGGGTGCAACAGGGACCCGACAGCTGGCATGCACCGCCTCAACACCTGCTTCAACCAAGGCTTTAGCGTGGGCAGGCAAAACACCAGCTCCAGCAATGACCTGCAAACCTGAGTTTGACCACAATCGGATCCGTTCTAATCCATCCACCGCCTTGAGCGCCCCACCGCTCGTCAGGACCGCCTTGACCCCCGCATTGCGCAGAATGACGGCAGCGTCTGTTGCTCCAGCTGCTTCATCGGCTGCACGGTGAAACACCACATTGTCCAATCCCACTGATTGATCCAGCGTGGCAAGCAAATCCAAATCAGGTGCACCATTCTGGTCCAATCCACCGGTCACCACCCGGTCAACCCCCAAGCCGAGCAATCCTTCGGACTCCCTCAGAATGGCTCTTTTTTCGGCCCTAGAGTACACGAAATCTCCTTCCCTCGGACGGACCAACACCCTAAAGCCCAAGCCCAATTGCCGGGCCATCACCAAGGCCTCTTCTACCAGCCCCCTTCCGGGAGTAAGACCGCCCGATGCGAGGTGCGTACAAAACTCCACCCGGTCTGCTCCTCCCTCTGCGGCAAGGCAAACATCCTCAGGGGTGGAGGCCACAACCTCAACGCGGCATTCCGCCATAAATCAGGCCGTCACGGGTTCAGCAAACAAAGGCAACTGGGCCATACGGGCATTGACCGCACTGCCCACTTTGGCAATCATTGCCGCATCCTCGGGATTGCAGATGACGTCATCCATCCAAGCGACCAACTGTTCCATATCGGATTCTACCATGCCGCGCGTGGTGACAGCAGGGGTTCCTACACGAATGCCGGACGTCACAAAAGGACTGCGGGTATCGAACGGCACCATGTTTTTATTGACCGTAATGTGCGCCGCTCCCAAAGCAGCATCCGCTGCTTTACCTGTGACGTCCTTATTGCGCAAGTCAATGAGCATTAAGTGGTTGTCCGTACCTCCACTGATGAGGTGATATCCCCGGTCAGTAAAGGCATTGGCCATCGCTTGGGCATTGCGCACCACTTGTTGGGTGTAGGCCTTGTAAGCAGGCTCTAAAGCTTCTCCGAATGCCACGGCTTTGCCCGCAATCACGTGCTCCAGTGGGCCGCCCTGCATCCCGGGGAACACAGCGCTATCCAACAGAGACGACAGCTTGCGCACGGTTCCCTTTTGGGTGGTCAATCCCCAAGGATTCTCCATGTCCTTCCCCACCATGATGATGCCTCCACGCGGACCGCGCAAGGTTTTGTGCGTGGTAGAAGTGACAATGTGACAATGCGGCATGGGGTCCTTGAGCAAGCCCGTCGCAATCAATCCAGAAGGGTGACTGATGTCCGCCAAAAGCAGGGCGCCCACGCTGTCGGCAATCTCTCGAAAGCGGACGTAATCCCAGTCCCGGCTGTACGCAGAGGCGCCACAAATCAGGAGTTTGGGCTTCTCGCGTTCAGCGGTCTCGGCCACCTTGTCCATGTCGATGATTCCCGTTTCTTCCTCTACGCCATAAAAAACCGGATCGTACAGCTTCCCTGAGTAGTTCACAGGAGAGCCGTGGGTCAAGTGTCCCCCATGGGCAAGGTCAAAGCCCATAATCTTGTCCCCGGGTTTGAGGCATGCCAACATGACCGCACTGTTTGCATTGGCGCCACTGTGCGGCTGCACGTTGGCCCATTCCGCGCCAAAGAGCGTGCACAAGCGCTGTCGGGCGATGTCTTCAACTTCATCGACCACAGCGCATCCACCGTAGTACCGTTTACCAGGCAAGCCTTCGGCGTATTTGTTGGTCAATACAGAACCTTGGGCCTCCATGACCTGGTCACTGGCATAATTCTCAGAAGCGATCAGTTCTACGCCATTGGTCTGGCGCACCTGTTCCTGTTGAATCAAATCTGCAATGATGGAATCGCGCATGCTGTTGAGTTGAAGCGGTAAAATTACGTGTCCTTTCGGGCCTAATGCTCAACACGTTGACAAATCCCCTTTCGAAGTGCATCAATGACAAATTGAGGCCACCAATGAACGCAGAATGCCCCACCCAGATGACAGCATCATCCGGATGAGGCATTCCCTCAATGGCGCATTACCCGAATTATTCTACTTCCAAATGAAAACCGGTATGCATCTCCACACCCGTGCCGTCAGTGGCTTCCATTTCGAAGTGATACTCTCCAACCTCAGCATCTGATGGAACCACTACTTGAACCGTGAAATCCAAGGATGTTTCTCCATTCACCGCCAGAGACTCCGACCAAACCACGGTTTCATCTGACTCACGAATGAGCAGCACTTCAGCTTCCGACACCCCATCAGAATCCACCACTGCTCCAGCTATTGTGACCTCGGAACCAGGAGCCCACATAGGCTCTCCTTCCCAAGAGGAAGGGTCGACACCGTCCACAGTTTGCAAAATGAAAGCAGGAATGTGGTCGTTCTCTACATGGACCAGCGCAATGACATCTGGCGCCGCGTTGCCCTCGGCATCCACAACAGAAACCACGAGGTCCCAAACACCGCGGGCCTCTAATGGCACATCGAAAGAAAATTGCTCTTCTGCTTTGGTCCCGGTCAATGCGCGGGTTTCCAGTTTGGCCCAATCGGTTCCTGAATTCAGGACAAACTCCTCTTCCTCGCCTTCCTCGTGCTCATGGCCTTCGGCTGAATGCAAATCCCATCGAACCTCTCCCAATTCAGTATCGTCGCAAAAAGCATCGTGCACCACTACAGTTGACCCTGCATCCACTTCGATCTCATCAAACAGCACACTGGGGAGTCCAGTCAAGTTGTCTGAATCACATACGGTGGGCACTTCGGTATCTGTTGTTCCACATGATGCGATTCCAAATGCGGCCGCTGCGACCGTCAAAACGTTGTAAATCTTCATCTGATTAAAATTGTTGTTGTTGTTTCATTTTTGGTGTCTCTTGAACATCTCCTCCCCTTACATCGAGGGTAAAGCGGAGGGATGCCCAACGCCCTTGGGCCACCAATCCCAAGGCTCGATACGCACTGACGTGGTCAAGCCACGCCGCATTCATCAGATTGTGAACTTCAAATTCAATGGCACAACCTGACGGTTTCCAGCCCAACTGCATCCCCCAGAGGGACGCCGATGGGGTTACCGATTCGTTGCGCGCTGTCAACCTCGCTTCTGCAATCCATCGGTACTGCAGAGCGAAATTTCCATGCCTTCCCCACCTCCGCCCCACTGAACTGCGCATGTCAGCAGGTGAAGTGAAAGGCAATCCCAATCCTGTTTCCAATGCCCATTGCCCGAGCAATGCCAGGGAGTTTTGAACGGAAACCTTGTTCCCAGACCAAGTCCAGCCTGCCTCCAATCCTGTCCGAAATGCATCTTTGGCTTGAAAAGCATAGACCTGCCCAGCGTGAGCTATGGGCGCAAATGAAGCCAGCGGAGTCAAGTGAATGAACCCATTGTGCAAGGCCGCAAACCCCCTCAGGTCCCAGGAAAAACCACCTGAAGGCGCTTTATTGAGCTTCATGAGCTGCCAGCGCACTTCTGCAGTCTGCTCGGGCTTCAAGAGTGGATTGCCTTGCTCAAACCGAAACGTTCCGTGGTGGATGCCATTGGCTGCCAAGGCGTAACTGCTCGGTGCACGGGAGTGCAATGCCAACGTCCAACTTCCCCTAAGGTGGGGACTGAAGGCCAGAGGATGGTACCAATTGACGGCTCCTCCCGCGAACCAACGGCTTAAAGCCTCGGTCCGGACATCCTCACCTATTTCGCTGCCGTCCGAAGCATAAAGCGGCTCGGTATGGCCCTCATGGGCATTGTGCACCACATCCAACCGCAACCCGATGCGGCTCCTGCCCTCGAGGCGATCAACAATGAGCGATCCCCGCTGGCGGATGTGGTTTGGCAAGAGAAATTCCCAACCCGAGGTTCGGCCCTTTAGCCCTTCGAATTGAATCCCAAAACCACCGCGTTGACTTTCCCATTTCCCTTCACCGAAGACATGAAATTCTGCCAGAGAAAGGCTCAAATCACCTTCCGGTTCTGGCCCAAACCCATGGGCATGGGGTGGGGCGAATTCATTTCTGTTGTTCTGGGAAAGGGACCATCGAACCGTTCGTTGCATCCTGCCTTGATGCCGCCACTTGCCTTGAAGCTGCATGCGCATTGCGTTTTGCAAAGGCAGTTCCCATTGATAGACCTGATCGTCGCGCTCCAAATCACTTTGATCTGGCACTCCAATAATCCCGGGAAACAACCCTTGACTCACACTGCCCCAACGGCACTCAATGGTGCTCAAATCTCCATTGTCTCCGGCCACGCAAAGCCCTACCACCCCGTGCATTCCCCGGCCTGAGGTGTTGGGCAAGCGTGAGGTCGCCAGTTCAAGTTGTCGGCCGATATACTCAAAGGAAGACTGTGCCACATTGAGGTTGCCATGGCGGTTTAGAGACCACCCTGCCTGCCATTGAATCCGGCCCTTCCGGCTCCGGTGTAGCACGTGGAACCGAGCAGCATTGTCTCCTGCGCGGTAGCGCACGCCACTTTGGGTGCGCTTCCCATCGGCTTCCAACATCCCGATCGAAGACAAGCGGAGGGCGCCTCCCATGGCTTCAGGGCCAAGCCAAACATGACCTCCCCCGGGCACAGCTTCAACCGCATCATACAATGCGGCATCTACCAATACACCGTGATCGGCCCCCCAGCGGCCTCCTGCCATTGGTACGCCATCCTCCAAAACCGACACCCTGGCCCCCACCAAACCTCGAAAAACAGGCTGAATCAAGCCCGCACCCAGATCAAGCCCCCGCAAACCGGCGACAGACTCCAGTGTGGTCAAAACATCTCCTGTTTGTTGGGCCCGAATGCCCTCGGGTTCCACATCGGCGGAAAGACTGACAACCTCTACAGAAGACAAGGCCACGTTCAACTCCTGCAACTCAACGTCGACATGTGCCCGCCCATTTACAGCGATCACAACGGCCTCGTGCCCATGTGAAATCACACTGAGCGAGTCAATAGAATTGGAACAAGCCACGGTAAAGTGGCCCTGCTCATCTGCAAAAACGGTCTTGCCGCAAGGCCAAGCCTGAACGGCAGCCGAAGTGCAAGGGGTTAAATGCCCAGCATGGTAGACGTGTCCATGAACAACCGACGTGTTTTGCCCTTGAGCGGCTTCAGAAGCCAACACACAAAGACAAAGGCTTGCCATGGCACGAGGCCAAGGCGAACACATCAATTTACACAACCACGTCCCCAGCATCAGCGGGGATGAAGACATGAAATAGAGGAAATAGAATGAGAATCAGACGGTCCTGATCTCAGCCGGAGGTCCCCTCCTGCGGCAGTCACTGTTGGCCAATTCGTCCGTCAATGACGGAGAAGTCCGGCCCAATTTTGCCACAACAGCGTGCACCGCGCGCGGCAGATTTAATGCAACAGGTGCGCTTTCAACTGCAGGCGCCCATTGCCAATCGCACAAATCGCAGGCATCAGAAGCTGCCGCACCGTCGGAGTGATCCGACCCTGGAAAATCTGGCGCTGCGTGATTGTGGTGGGAACAACCATGAACAGCGTGGTGCGCTGACAAGTGGTGTTCCAGAATGTGATGCAGATGCAACGCGGGAGCCAGTCCCCAAAGGACCAACAATACCACACCACCTATCCGTTGCAATCGGAACATTCCGGGGCAAATATAGACGTCCAAATGCCCCCCTTGACTTGGGGTCTGCGCTCCGATTACAGATTTCAAGGGAAAACATGGTGTCCGACAGAGGAATCCGAACCAATTTCGCGCCTTCAAATTCTACGGCACCCCATGAGCGGACTCCGAAACGTTGCGATCATCGCACACGTCGACCACGGTAAAACCACCTTGGTTGACAAAATCATACACTTGTGCAACGTCATCGACCCGCGCAAGACGTCCGGTGAACTCATTCTGGACAGCAACGACCTAGAGCGAGAGCGGGGAATCACCATTCTGTCCAAAAACGTTGCAGCCAATTACAACGGAGTTAAAATCAACCTGATCGACACCCCAGGTCACGCTGACTTCGGTGGTGAAGTAGAGCGCGTCCTCAAAATGGCAGATGCGGTGCTGCTGTTGGTAGATGCATTTGAGGGGCCGATGCCCCAAACCCGTTTTGTGCTTGGAAAAGCACTGGAGCTGGGACTCATCCCCATTGTGGTCGTCAATAAAGTAGACAAGGAGAACTGCACCCCTGACATTGTGCAGGAGCAAGTGTTCGACTTGATGTTCAATCTTGGCGCCACAGAAGAGCAACTCGACTTCGCCACCGTCTATGGTTCCGCCAAGATGGGATGGATGGGCCCCGATTGGGAGAATCCATCCAGCGACATGACCCACCTTTTGGATGTCATTCTGGATAAAGTACCCGAAGCTCCTTATGTGGAGGGCAAACCACAGCTGCAAATCACATCCTTGGACTTCAGCCGATTCACAGGCCGAATAGCCATTGGGCGTTTGTTCAAAGGAGAATTGCATGCCAACCGTGACTACGCCTTGTGCACAGCGGACGGACACCGTAAGGTCAGGGCCAAGGAATTGTTTGTCTTTAGTGGACTGGGCAAGGAGAAAGTCGACATGGTCAAATCAGGTGACCTCTGTGCCATCACCGGCATCGAAGACTTTGAAATCGGCGACACTCTGAGTGACCTCGAGGCGCCAGAGCCCTTAGAGCGCATTGCCGTTGATGAGCCCACCATGAGCCTGTTGTTCACCATCAACACCTCCCCCTTTCTGGGCAAGGATGGCGATTACCTCACCAGCCGTCACATCCGTGAGCGCTTGGACAACGAGCTCCAGAAAAACCTCGCATTGCGCGTCCAACCCACAGGCAGCGAGGACAAGTGGACCGTGTTTGGCCGTGGGATTTTGCACCTTTCTGTGCTCATCGAGACGATGCGCCGCGAAGGGTATGAAATGCAAATAGGCAAGCCACAAGTCATCTTCAAGGAAATCGATGGCGCGCGTCACGAACCTTTCGAGCACTTGGTCATTGACGTACCCGAGGCCAATGCCGGAAAGGCCACGGAACTTGTCATGATGCGCAAAGGCATGCTGCAAGTCATGGAAGCCAAAGGCGACATCCAACACATGGAGTTTCAGATTCCATCACGCGGCCTCATTGGCCTCAGAAATATGATTTTGACTGCCACTCAAGGTGAAGCCGTCATGACCCACCGTTTCGAAGAATACGGTCCATATGCTGGAGACCTTGAGACGAGACAAAGCGGATCGCTCGTGAGCTTGGACACGGGCCAAGCCCGAGCCTTTGAGATTGACCGGCTCCAGGACCGAGGAACATTTTACATTGATCCGGGTGAGGAGATTTACAAAGGACAAGTCGTGGGTGAATGCGCCCGGGATCAAGACATGGAGCTCAATCTCATTCGGGGCAAGAAGCTCAACAACATGAGGGCCTCAGGTAGCGACAAAGGACTCAGAATTTCCCCGGCCAAAAAACTCTCTTTGGAGGAATACCTCGAGTGGATTGCGGACAGTGAATACTTGGAGGTTACACCTAGGGCGTTGCGGGTTCGGAAAATACCTTGACGTCATTCAAGCCCCTATTGTGGACTCATTTGCGCTTATAGGGAATAGCACTTGGGGGAACGAACTACCTTGCACGTTATATGACGCAAGCACAAATTGAATTGCCCACTGTGCGGTTCGCACGGGACACGACCGGTTTCTCCAAAACCCTTCGTCAACGTGTTGATGCACATTTTAAGAGTAAGGGAATCTCTAAGAAGGCCAATGGAACCATGGTGTTCAAGACGGTCCTGCTCATCTCACTATACCTCGCACCCGTTGCACTTATCTCAACCGGAGTCACAGGTGGAGGTTGGATGTTTTGGGCCTCTGAAGTCGTGATGGGCCTTGCACTTGCCGGCATTGGCATGGCGGTCATGCACGATGGAAATCACGGTGCATTTAGCGACAAGAAGGGCATCAACAGGCTGATCGGCGGCGTGCTTGAGCTCGTGGGTGGCAATAGTGAAATGTGGCAAGTCCAGCACAACGTGTTGCACCACTCCTTTACCAACGTCGATGGCCTCGATGAAGACATCAACCCTGGTCCCCTGTTGCGCTTCAGCCCTTTGAAGCCTCACAAACCATGGCACCGTTTCCAGCACTTTTACGCTTGGTTTTTCTATGGTCTGATGACCCTGATTTGGGTCACCTTCAAGGACTTTGTTGCCGTCAATCGGTATCGAAAGCTGAACCTGCTTGGTAGCACAGGGAAGTCTTACAACAACCTCATGTTCCGCATCGTTTTGGCAAAGGTGATTTACTACCCGATTGTACTGGGGTTACCCCTGGCATTCAGTGGTTTGGGTGCCGGTCAAATCATCGCCGGGTGGTTGCTGATGCACTTCTTCGGAGGCTTGACGTTGGCCCTGGTTTTTCAGCCTGCACACGTCATGGAAAATCATGACTACATCCAAGCAGAGAAAGGAGGTAAAATGGACACCGACTTGATGAGCCACACGCTTCACACGACCTGCAACTTTGGGACGAAGAGCAAGGCCTTAACGTGGTACAGTGGAGGTCTCAACCACCAAATTGAGCACCACCTCTTCCCCCACATTTGCCACGTCCACTATGCTTCACTTGCTCCCATTGTCAAGGAAACTGCAAAGGAGTATGGCCTGCCGTACAGAGCAGAAACCACCTTCATGGATGCCGTTCGGATGCACACCAATCAGTTGAAGGAATTGGGGCGCCCAGCATAAGACGGACGCGGCTGTTCAAATCCAAAAGAGCAGCTCCATTCCAAGGAGCTTAGCACCGGCCCTCCTGCCCAAATTCGTTTGGATAGGCAGGGCCTCTGCGTTTGTGGAATATCCTACCCCCATGTGCACAGAGAGGCTCATGCGATCGGCAACCTTGATCCTCCCGCCTGCCAGCAAGCGGAGTTCATTGCGGGAATACTGGCGCAGTCCAAAAGGGGCGCCTGCATCTGCTTCTGGGGCAATTGTCACGTTCTCATTGAAGACTTCAAAGCTGTAGTCTAGGCCTAACAAGCCTTGAATCCGCCCACCTTCTTTAGGCGACGGATGCAATCTGACCCCGAAATTTCCAGAGAAAGCTTCGTCAAAATTCGCAGGCCTCTGGTTCATGGCACTGCCCAAGAGGCCGCCTTGTGCCTGCATCCACCCTGCCCCGCCTACCAAGCTAAGCTCAGGGTGCAATTGAGCGCCCACCTGAACATGGTGCCAACCAGACAACCACATTGTTGGGTCTGTTCCTACACCCCACTGCACACCTTGGCCCATCATTGGGGAGGTGATTGCCGCAATGGCCAATGTGATGAGTGCTCGGTACAACATGGGGATGCCTCTACGGGCAATGTTAACTCAATGTTACCAAATCCTCAATCAAAATCAAAAATAATCTCAGCCGTAATATGTTTACATCTATTTATGGGTTAAATTAAAGGCTATGTCGAATAAAACCGGAGGTTTAACACGCCACTCACCCGCCTTGCGCCCCCACTCAAGTTGGCTCACGGAAGGGTTGCTCGACGCTGAATACAAGGAATACACCTTGCTCGCCTGGCTTCAGAAGATCAAAGGGGAACTTAGAGAGACCAAACTCTACCCGGCACTTGCAGAAGTCATCCTTAAACACCGGGAATTGACCACCATCAAAAAAGGAATTGAGCAGGGCAAGAACAAAGGCCCGGTTGTGGGTCTTGACTTTGCACGGATGCAATTGCTCCGGGGAAAGCTCCAACATCCTTCTTCTGTAGAAACCTACCTGAGGGAGCTCATTCAAAGGGCAATGCCCCACCTAGATGATGCCATGACCGAGGGCAAAACACTGTATGACCTGATCGACTCCAAAATTGAATTCAATCCCATTGGGATTCAGCCCCTGCATTCCGGGGAAGGATATCTCATCGTCACGCACGGAAAGGCTGGAGCCAGAAAGCTGATGGCCTATCGGTACACCAAATCCAAGGTGGACCGAGGCGGCGACGCCTTCCTAGAATTGTCCATGAAATGCGTGGAGTCACGCATGCTGTCACGCATGGAAACTGCCGACGCCATAAAATGGGGGCTGATTCGAAGAAACCGGGAATTGCCGCAGCCAGCAACGTTCCATGCCCATATGGAATGGAACGTTCCCATTGAGCCCACCCTGCTCCCCATAGCGAGGCGCAGATTGCTCAAAGAAATAGCCCAGTGCTGAGCCTTACTTAATGATGACCACCTTGATGGCGGAAGGTCCTTTGTGGCTTTGCTCCACTTCGAATTGAACCTTGTCTCCTTCGGAAACCTCCTCCTTCATATTGGTGACGTGAGCGAAGATGCTGTCCCGGGTATCCGTGTCACGGATGAAGCCGAAACCCTTGTCCGAGTTGAACATGGTTACGACACCACGACGGGTCTTGTCAACGGGCTCCATATCCTCATCCTTGGGGACACTAATCTGGATGTCTTCCAAGTTGATTTCTTCGCGTTCCGTAGGATCGGGAGGGGTATCAACAATGCGGCCAAACTCATCCACGTAAGCAAACATTTCTGGGCTATCAAGCGTGCGCTTGTTTCCCTTGGCCTCCTGCTTCTTGAGGTCCTTTTCCTTCTTCTTCTTAGCGCGCTTCGCTTCTCTTTCGCGCTTCCCGAATGTTTCCTGAGATCGTCCCAAATCGTTGATTTTGCTGCAAATGTAGAGCCTTCATGCGCTTTTGCAGCCACGTGGGCGAACTGTTTTCCACCATTCAGGCCCGAGAATGCAATGCAGTCCCTATTCAACGGATATAATACGCCACGTCTTCCCCCTGAATTCAACGGTACTGTGGGGCCCCAGTCCATGAAACGCTTGTGCAAGTGGGGCATTGGCTGAAATGGCACGCCACTGGCCTTCTTCGGGTACATCAAAAGCACCCCAAGCCACCCCGATCACAAAGCCACCTTGGTCCGTGCGTACGACACCACCTGGCCGCACCTGTTCTCTGCGCCGAATAGGGTCTAAAGACTGCCACTGTCGGATCATGCCTTCTACCCGAGAAAGTCGAAGCGCAGCTTGTTCCATTTCCATCTGAACCATGGCCCTGCCCGTCTCGTGCTTGTCGCCAGCCGTGCTCTTGGACTCCCCTTCTAAACTCCCCTGGAGCTCTTGAAATGCTGCCTGAGCCTGCTCAAGCCCCTCCTTCATGGAAGTCTCCAACGCCGCAACAATCAATGGCCGAATCGGCTCGATCATCTGAAAAGAATGCGCCAGGTTCCGTCAACCTTGACCATTTCAGACGAGAGCCCTTCCGCCGTTGGAAATTCTGCATGCACAATGATGATCTCCTCCGTTTCCTGCTCTGCACGCAAAAACATGTCGTCCCATTCTGCTGCTCGCAAAGCAACCCGGCGCTCATGTGCTTCAGCAAACGCGCCCCCATCGGACAAAAAAGCCGAAGCTTCAGCCCGGTATGAGGCAAAGCGCGGAAGAACAAAACGGGCCACCCAAGCCTCCGCCTCTTCCCAGCTGCCAGCATCCAAGGCTTGGCTGTAGGCTGTGAAAACCCTCTTCTGCTCCGGGTCGAGCGCGTAAAGGTTGTCCTCTACCCACCATGCGTCCTCCTTTTGGGACATCGTCAGAAAACTGTAAGAACGTCCATCGGGGTCCACCTGAATGCGGTATCGACCTTTATCAGAAGAGGAAGGCATACAGGAATAAACAGAAACCGCCAGCCGCTGCTTAGCAATGGACTTTTCCTTCCGAGCCCGCTCCTGAACCTCCTCAGAAAAACCAAGTATGCGGCGGTTGGAACGGTCCAAATCCCAAGATGTCCATTCTGCCCAAGCCCCCCTTCTTTCCGGATGCAGGTAGGCTGCAGCTGCATCTATATCTTCACTCAACTTGGCCTCTAGAAAACCCATGGCAAGTGGCTTCCAACCCTCTGGACAGGCGTTGTCTACACCTTGCGCCCAAGGAATCTGAAGGTGTCCCAAGCTCAACACCAAGAGGAACAGCGGTCTCAACTTTGACATGTCTCAAAATTCACGAATTCCATCGAGAGAATCGGTTTTTGCATCACAATGATGTGAAACCCCCCACTTCAGTGCCATTTACCCCACAAGTCAACCCTTCAAAACACCGGCTGTTTAGAACAGGAGTAGAAATGATGCATGGCATGAAAAGACCAAGAAATATGGCCGAAAAAGAGGGGACACGATGAAGGTGAGCTTGAATAACTGTCACGTTTGTTCGAGATTCGATGTAAAGAAATAGACACCCGTGCAACTTTCTTTAGAGAAGAGAGCTTTCCTACTTAGAACCTTTACCGACATGAGACATCTCTTATTCATTGGCCTTCTGGCCTTCGGATTTCTTGGGAATGCCCAAGACGACTGCCTGTTCGAAGCAGACATTGCAATCCACACTGAATTGTGGGGCGACGAGGTATCCTGGAACCTCTTAAACGAGGACGGAGTTGTTGTGGCCAGCGGCAGCGGTTATCAAAGCAATTCCAGTGATGCTCAGACTGTATGCTTGGAAGACTCGTGTTACACATTGGAGCTACACGACAGTTTTGGTGACGGATGGAATGGCGCCACCATTTCCATCAACTATGCTGCTCTTGGTATCATGGTGGGTCCATTGACGATGGAACAAGGATCATTTGCCGCATTTTCAGTCGGGTTCAGTCCAAGCTGCGGAGGAGACCTGATCGACAGCGACGGCAATGGCGGAGGCAACACCGACATCTGGGGGTGTACGGATCCTTTGGCCCTGAATTTCGACCCCTCTGCCAATGCGGATTGTTGCTGTCAATACCCCGTTGATTGCAGCGCGAGCAACACGTTGGAAATCATCCAAGCCTCCACTGACGACTCCTTTTGGGGCTTTGGAGAATTCTATGCAATGGGTGAAGACGGCTTGTATTGGTATCCTTCCTACGGTGATTTCGACGACTCCGGACAGTTGGTACAAGGGGGCTGTATCGAAGATGGGTGCTACAACCTCACCATTCACTCCAACAACTTCTATGGATTGGAAACCACACTTGAGGTTTTCCTCAACGGAGAGCTTCTCGAAACCATCGTCATTCCTGCAGACCTAGCGGTATATGAAACGTCGTTGGGCATCAATACAGACGGATGCACCTTGTTTGTACTGGGGTGCACCGACCCCGAGGCACCAAACTATAACCCAGCAGCCACGGACGACAATGGCACTTGCTTGGAACCCTGCGATTGCCCTGATGTCTACGATCCCGTTTGCGGCTACGATTATTACAGTGGCCAAACCCTGACCTTCAGCAACATTTGTGAACTCGAATGCGCAGAAGCTTTCTTTCAGTGGGAGGGCGATTGCAGCGAGCCACCAGTTTATGGCTGCACAGATCCAGAGGGGTTGAACTACGACCCAAATGCGACAGCAGAAAGCGGATGCCTCTACATGCCCGAGTGCGGCGAAGACCATTTGATCAGCATTTATTCGGTCAACAACCCGTTGGATTCCCTCGAGTTTGGTTGGTTCTCCCCTGTCAGCACGTATTTCACCAATGCGACCGGCTACGTCAACACTTTTGTGGGCTTGTACGATGAAAATGGGTACGCCTCTTATGGCTGCCTCTCGGACGGATGCTACAACTTCTACCTCGTCTCCAATGGCTTGGGCGGAGGAAGCGCAGAGGTCAGCATCGATGGAGAAGCCCCCATCACTTACACCATTGAAGACGATGCCTTCGAAGCGGTCTACGCTTTCGGTATCAATGAAACAGACTGCGAAATCTCCATCTTGGGTTGCACCGACCCAGAAGCCACCAACTACAATCCTCTGGCGACTGCGGACGACGGCTCTTGCGTGGTGCCCTTTACCTGTGACGAGGGGGTGGCCGGCCAATTGTATGTCTGCACTTTCTCCCAAGGCAACGAGGTGGCACTGACCATCACCGACAGCCAGGGAGAGGTACTCTACAGCCAGTCCGGTTTCCCTGACTTGACCATTGACTACATCGACGTTTGCCTTGACCCTGAAGAGTGCTATACCGCCACCATGAGCAACATTGCAGGAGGCGACTCTTGGAATGGTGGATACTTCTGGATCACAGCTGGAAACAGCGAGTGGGTCAACGGAGCTTTGTATGGAGCAACATCGGAGGACATTGAGTTTGGCTTGGCCGATGATTGTGGTGAAGACATCAGCGGAGGCAATGATCCGATTTGGGGTTGTACGGACCCCTTTGCTTTGAACTACGATGCCTTGGCGACTTACGATGATGGCAGCTGTTTCTATGACAACGTGGATACGTCCTTCGTCGATTGTGGCGACTTGAACACCGTTACGGGCCTCTTCTTCCAAGGAGGCGACCCCTTCATTGACGAGGTCAGCTGGGCCCTCCTGGATTCCACCGGCAACGCCGTGCTCATCGGACAAGGGGACAACCTCGGACCTGATGGGACACTCAGTGGCTACACCGCCTGCTTGGAGGATGGCTGCTATACCCTCGAGCTTTACGACAGCTTCGGCGACGGCTGGGGAGGTGGTCTGCTTATCCTAACCTCAGGAAACAGTGCCTTGACGTTCACGCTGGATGAGGGAGAATTTGCATCCTTCCCATTTGAAGTGGGTGCAGGATGCGGCGAAATCCTCACCATTTGGGGCTGCACCGACCCGGGCGCCACCAACTTCAACGCTGAGGCCGATGCCGAAGACGGGTCCTGTGAATACGCCTTCTGCCCATTGATCGAAGTCACGTTTGTAACCTACACCATGACAGATGGCGAAGAAGTGTCTTGGACCATGGAGGGGCTCGATGACACAACCGGGGATTCCACCTGGGTGTCTTCCAGTGCCATGGGAGATTTCGGCGCGCACACCTACACCGCCTGCATGGATGCAGGCTGCTACAGCATGACCTTGAGTGATGCCGGCAATGACGGATGGAACCAAGGTTGGCTCGAAGTGTGGATGGACGGCGACTTAATGACCACGGCCACTTTCGACCCCAACGGTGACAACACCATGAGCTTGGGCATCGGCACCGACTGCGGGGATGCGCCTGGCGTGACCGGTGGCAACACCAACTTCGGCATGAGCGGCTGGGACGACGCCGTAGACTTTAGCATCTACCCGACCCCCACTGGAGAGATCGTAAACATCCTCGGCGAAGGTTTTGACAATGAAGCTCCCGTAGTGGTTCGCGTCAAAGACCTGATGGGCAAGCTGGTCGTGGAAAGAATCGTGCAGCCCCAAGACGGTCCTGCAGCATGGGTTTTTGATGTGAGCGGATGGCCCGTCGGCATCTATTCAGCCGAGGGAACCCAAGGAGACAAAGTCGCTACAGGGAAGGTGATGGTCGCGCGATGACCTTGCGTTTACAAACTCTCGGTCCTTTCGCTTTACCGCGGAAAAAGGCCGCTGTAGTTTCGCGCTGAATACCCCTATCGGTATTAACAATTGTGGATAACGCTTGTTACCACGTTGTGAACGACAACGGACCTCCATAGGGGGTCCGTTTCGTTTTTATGCCCCACTATTGTCCTGTCAGCAACGACAACGCAGCGCTTCGGCGAGGCGACCCCTCCGGGGGTGAAGGGAAACCTTCTGTCGGACCCCCGAAAGAATGGCTTCGGCCAGGGCAGCGGGAAGAACCTCGGTTCTGTTGACCTCCAAAGCGAAAGCTGAGGAGTTGCCGACCTCCGGCGCAACGGCATCCTGAGAATGGATGGAGCCCAGCTCACCCGGGAGCAATCCCGCACCTGAACAATGGAGGCGCCGCACCCAACCGGTCTAACCGGTACTGCCTCGGCAGTGGGGGACCAAGACGAGAGTCGCGGTCATCTCTTCGGAGACAAGAGCGGTGAGTACCAAGGGTTTCGATCCGAAGTACTGAGGAAGGACTGGCCACCGAAAGGAAACCGGTCCGACATCGGGTCACCCTGTGTGACGCGATGCGCCAAAGAGCCCAGGGACAGGCACGCCGCAAGGCAGTTGACCCCGGGATGCTTGGGCCAGAAGGGGCAACCCCGAAGGCCGACTCAGTTCGCTCGCGAATTGAACCGCGCAGTCCGCAAGGAAGGCCGGGTGCATTCAGGACAAGTCAATGGTCATTGACCACGTCAGTTCCGACGCTTTGAGGTCCAGATCGCCTTTAAAAAGGCGAAGCATGAAGAACCCCCGTTACTTCATGAGCAGGACACCCCAGGGTGGGCCATGCCTGGAAGAATCCGCATCAGAAACAGAAGGCTTCGGCCGGAAGTGGACGGTGCGGATTTCTTATTTCCCACCATTTCTATGCGGTGAGGAGCATTCTCGACGGTTAGGGAAGTTCTCTTTTTGCAATGCGCTCCAAAGGACCAGGACATGCCTTTTGATGGCATGAAATACAACCAGAGACTACTGAGGAATATGCTTCCGAATTGGGGTGGTCATTGAATTCCAAGATCCGCTTTTCAAAGGCAATGGCCAATGCTTGGTAACCATCCACGAGCATACTGGAGTCCGTTGGCGCCAAGTCATTCAGGTCAAATTCCGTGAAGGCCGCACCATCCCAATCACCAACCTGTCCTAGAAACTGCGTGCGAAACCCCACCAACTCTGCATCCAAGTGACGCATAGATTCCGCCAGCGGACTGGTACGGTTGGGTTGGGTAGGTGCCAAGCGCGGCCCTGCAGAAGATGGTGATGTTCCACATCTGGCCAACACCATGGCTCCTGCTGCCAAGCAAATTACCGTCCATTGACGGCAACTGTTTGAGGGGAACTGCGCTGGCATCAATCTTCGATCATCACTCCCGTAGCGGTGAATGCAAGCTGCAATTCTGGCTCGGAAATGGACGCTATATAGGCTTCAGATTCTCCCGCGTCTTCTGCATAGTGTCGGAGCATATCCACCGTCAACGTATCGAAGAAGGCCTCCCCTTCTACTACGGTTCGTTTTCCTTCAGCCCCTTCAGTAGGAACAAAAAACCCGTAATCGAGAAAACGAACGAAGACGGTATCCTCACCTGACGCCACATCCATCCAACATCCCTTCTTGGCGCAGGTAGCGGTGATTTCTCCTTCGAAACGAACCGCAGCCCTGCCCTCATTCTCCAAAGCTGAGCGAAGACCTTGGGCGTCCACTGTCTCATCCAAGTCGATCACTGACCCGTAAAACATCTGTCCTGATTCAGCTCCTCCCTCAATTGGGGCGCTGCTACCAGCACAACCCAAACCGGTTACAATTCCGATTGCCACTGCGGCCCAAAAGGGGCCATTACCCAACACATTCATCATGGTGGTAAACTAAACCAAAATGCAACATTCAAACATCAGCCGAACCTTGCTAAAAGAGCGTCTTTTCAAATCCTAACGGATTGTGCGCTTTGGGCCCAAACGGATGGAATTGATAAGTGTATTTCTTACACTTGCAGATCCGTACCGCATCCATGCGATTAAACACCGTTTTTCTTTCTGGCTTCAGCTGCATGAGCATCGGCTTCCTTTCAAGCTGCAGGCCCTCATTTGCCCCTGATCTCTCAGAGAAAAAAACAGCTTTTGTAGACAGTGTACTTCGGACCATGTCCTTGGAAGACAAAGCCGGCGAGATGACGCAGCTTACGCTCGACATGGTATGTGTGGGCAAACCCTTTAAACTGGAAAAGCCACACCGGCTGGACACCACAAAATTGCAGAAGGTTTTGGTGGCCCTCAAGGTGGGCAGCATCCTGAATTGCGGAGGACACGCCTATAGCCCTGCCCAGTGGCACGAATTCATTAGCGGGATTCAGTCTGCGGCAGCCCAAAAAACGACAGGCATCCCCGTGTTGTATGGCATCGATGCCATCCATGGAGCAACCTACACTTCTGGCGCCGTGCTGGGGCCCCAACAAATCGGACTTGCGGCCACTTGGGACACCGCCTTGGTCCGCAAGTTTGCCGAGAATGCCGCAATTGAAGTGACCGCTTCGGGCATCCCTTGGAATTTCTCGCCCGTTCTCGATGTAGCGCGCGATGCACGCTGGCCGAGGTTCTGGGAAACGTTTGGAGAGGCGCCTAAACTGGTCAGCGACATGGGCGTGGCCATGGTCAAAGGTTACCAGGAAGGCCCTGCCCCCATTGCTGCAACACTCAAACATTATGTCGGTTACAGCCGGCCGTTGACGGGAAAGGACAGAACGCCCGCTTGGATTCCAGAACGTCAACTGCGCCAGATCTTTTTGCCGCCCTTTGCAGCTGCCATCGACGCTGGTGCAGCCAGCATCATGGTCAACAGTGGCGAAGTCAATGGCATCCCCGTGCATGCAGACCATCACATCCTCACGGATATCCTGCGGGAGGACCTGGGTTTTGAGGGAATGGTGGTGACGGATTGGGAAGACATCAAGTACCTCTTCAAGCGCCACAAGGTCGCGGCGAATTACAAGGACGCGATCGAGATGACCATCCATGCCGGCATCGACATGAGCATGGTTCCCGGAGACCTCAAATTTCCGGGATTGCTGATGGAACTGGTCCGCGAAGGCAGGATCTCAGAAGCCCGCATCGACGAAAGTGTGCGCCGCATTCTCAGCATGAAGTATGACCTCGGCCTCTTTCGCACAGGAGGCATGCCCCCTGCCCTTGCGGACTATCCCGCCAAAGAGAGCTTAGAAGGCACTGCCGCAAGGGCAGCATTGGAGAGCATCACCTTGCTCAAGAATGAAGGCCAGCACGCCGTCAATGAAGGCGACCCCATTCTGCCCATTGGTGGCAAGGGGCGCATCCTCGTCACGGGCCCTACCGCCAACAGCTTGAATGCCCTCAACGGAGGATGGACCGGAACATGGCAAGGGAGGGACACCACCTACAACACCCCGGGACGCCCCACTGCTGTTGAATCCATGAGGGAAGTCTTTGGTGAAGACCGCATTGCATTTGCGGGGGTGGACATGGATTTCACCGATGCCGACGTCGCCGACATCACCCGCAACTTGAACCCCGTCACCACCCAATGCGCCGTGGTCTTTTTGGGTGAAATGCCCTACACTGAGGGCAAGGGAAGCGTTGAAGACATCGAACTTTTTGACAACCAACAAAACCTGGTAAAAGCCCTGTACGGAAAAGGAATACCGGTCATTGGCGTCTATGCCGGTGGACGCCCAAGGACCTTCTCCAACATGGAGCCGATGCTCGACGCTTTTGTCATGGCCTACCTCCCTGGAGATTACGGTGCCCGCGCCATTGCTGACGTCCTCAGCGGAAACTTTAACCCCTCGGGCCGTTTGCCCTTCACCTGGCCGCGCTATGCCTCAGCGCACCTGACGTACGACCACAAGCACACCGAAAACCTGAGCGCAAAATTGGACTGGGGCGACTTTAACCCCCTGTACACCTTTGGAAGCGGCTTGTCCTATTCCAACGTGGAGACCACCTCCATCGCACTAACCGACAGCGTCTTCCAGATGGGAGATGTCATCGACATCACTGTGAGCCTTCAAAATACTGGGACACGATCCACCACGGAGACGGTCATCCTCTATTCCCAAGACCGCGTGGCGAGCATCACGCCGTCTGTAGATGAACTCAAGGCCTTCAAGCAGGTGGTTGTACCTGCTGGTGCCACCATTGAAGTGAACTTCAACGTTTCCACTGAGGGCTTAGGCTTCATTGGACAAGAGAACACCTACACCGTCGAGCCAGGGGCCTTTGGGCTGCGTGTGAAAGACCAAACCGTGGACTTCGAACTCATTCAGCAATCAAACAACAACCCATAAAGCATGAAACACCTTTACTCTTTATTGACGGCCATCCTGGTCGTTTCGGGCCTCCAGGCCCAAATGGTTTCCGTCACTTGGAACCTCAACATGACCAATGAAACAGTCGCTCCAGAAGGCCCCTCAGTGGCAGGCGGTGCTGATGCTGATTTCGGAGAACCAGGAGACAACCCCATGTCCGACCCTGATGGCGACGGCATCTGGACCCTCACCCTGGAAGTAGCTGCTGGATACACCGGATACTACACCTTCACCAACGGCGCATGTCCAAATTGGGGTTGCAAGGAGAACATCGCAGAACAGAGCTGCGCAAATCCTGACCACTTCAACGACCGTCAGTTGGAGAACATCACCGAAGACACGGTGATCAACACTTGCTTTGGCCAGTGCACCACAGACGGTTCTTGTACAGCTTCGAGCGACATCAACGTCACCTTCCAAGTCGACATGTCCAGCGAGACTATAGCTGCAGAAGGAATCTTCATGAGCGGAGCATTTGATGGGTGGTGCGGTTGCACACCTATGGATGACGCTGACGGAGACGGCATCTACACAGCCACCGTTACGGCTTCACCCGGCGGATTCGAATGGAAGTTCCTCAACGGTGGATGGGGCGGCGAAGAAGTATTTGATCCTGCGGTAGACGGAGAGTGCACCCTCACCACCGGTGTGTACACGAACCGCTTCATTATGGTGGAAGGAACCGAAGACATCACGCTCGATGCCTATTGCTTCAACACCTGCAGTGCTTGTAACCAGACACCTTGCGTGGATCCTGCCCAAATTGACAGCACCATGATGTGTACCCAAGAGTGGGACCCTGTGTGCGGTTGCAACGGCGTGACTTACGGCAACGACTGCGAGGCTCAGTTCTTTGGCGGCGTGACCTCTTGGACCATGGGCGAATGCTCTACCAGTTCTATGGTCACCTTCCAGGTTGACATGAGCAACGAAGACATTCTCGGCCCCATTTACGTCACCGGCGCAACTGTTGATGGATGGTGTGGAACCTGCATCGAGATGACAGACAGCGATGCGGATGGCATTTACGAGGCCACCGTCGAACTTGAATCCGGAGACCACGAGTACAAGTTCAACAATGGCGGATGGGACGGCACAGAAAGCCTCGATTCCGATGAGGACGCGGCTTGCACCCTCACCACTGTGGATGAAGGCGGAACTTTTGTGAACCGCCTTTACACCCTCCTTCCAGGTACTGGAAACGTGACCCTCGATGCTGTGTGCTTCAACGGTTGCGATGCTTGCGAGACCACAGAAGTGCCCAACACATCGGTCACCTTTAATGTGGACATGAGCGAGCAGACCGTCAGCGGTGCTGTTTACATCTCAGGTGAGTCCATCGATGGCTGGGCCGGTACCCAGGTTGAATTGACTGACGCGGACGGCGACAACGTGTACTCCGTTACCATTGAATTGCCACAAGGCAACCACGAGTACAAGTACATGATCGGCAGCTGGGACATCAACGAGGCACTCGATGCTGAAGCTGATTCTGCCTGCACCATCACAACCGGTGGATTCACCAACCGTTTGCTCGTCATCGAATCAGAAGAAGCCATGGACCTCGCGACGGTATGCTACGAGTCCTGTGAAGCCTGTGCTCCTGTGAACAGCATCAACGGGTTGAATGCCCTGACCTTTAGCGTGTACCCCTCGCTTACTGATGGCATCGTGACGGTGGCATTCCCCACTCCCCTTGCTGAGACAGCCAGCATCGAAGTGCGCGACATGAGCGGCCGCCTCGTGCGCAACACCAACCTCGGAGAAGGCATGTCCCAACTCCAGATGGACCTGAGCAACGAAACAGACGGATTCTATGTGATCCGCATCACCTCTGGTTTGCAGGTGGCCACAGAAGTTGTGGTAAAGCAGCACTAAAAATTGAACCTACAATACACCATGAGATTCTTGCTCCTTTTGGGTTGGATGATTCCATTCGGAATTTTCGCCCAATCCACGGCCATCACCGGTAAGGTGACCGACGCCGATGACGGCATCGCCCTCCCCGGCGTATCCGTTGTCGAAAAAGGCACCTACAACGGTACCGTGACCGACCTTGATGGTAACTATACGTTGATGGTATCCTCTTCCGAGGCTACCCTAACGTTTACCTACATCGGTTACAAGACCACGAATGTGGCCATTGCTGGAAAATCCAACGTTGACCATGCCCTTGCAGCCGACATCGCCGGTTTGGAAGAGGCCATCGTCATCGGATACGGAAACCAGCAGAGGAGCAAGATCTCTGGTGCTGTAGGCACCATTGACATCAAGGACGCCACTTCTGTGCCCGTGCTCCGCACGGAGCAGGCCTTACAAGGCCGCGCAGCAGGTGTCCAGGTGACGCAGAATTCAGGGCAGCCAGGTTCCACCCAATCCATCCGGATTCGAGGAACAGGCTCCTTGAACAATGCGGAACCTTTGTGGGTCGTAGATGGCATCCCTTCCGGTGGCATCGACTACCTCAACCCTTCTGACATCGAGTCCATTTCTGTACTCAAGGACGCGGCCTCTGCTGCGATCTATGGTGCACGTGGTGGAAACGGTGTAATCCTGGTCACCACCAAAAAAGGCGCCAAAGGGCAGCCTGCACAGGTGACCTACGACACCTACTACGGCTTCCAAGAGCCTTGGAAAAAAATCGGCCTCCTCAATGCTGAGGAGTACGCCATCTTGATGAACGAAAGCCGCGCCGCTGCCGGACTCGTCCCCCTCTCCCAGTTGGCAGACCCCACCAGCCTCGGTGAAGGCACCGATTGGCAAGACGCCCTGTTTGAGCGCGCGCCCATGGTGAACCACAGTTTCAACTTTACCAAGGGTACTGCCACCAGTTCGACCGCCATCGGCGGAAGCCACTTCGCCCAAGACGGCATCATCGGCGGAGAGAAAGGACGCTTCGAGCGCACGACGTTCCGAGTGAGCACCCAGCAAGATGCCGGAGACCGCTTCCGCATCGGACAAACGGTGAACTTCACCCACATCAGCCGCAATGCGCTGGCTGAAAACAATGAATTCGCGACACCGGTCGTTCGAGCCTTGAACATGGACCCCGTTACGCCCGTTTCGCGCCCAGACGGCTCATACGCTTACACCGAATTGATCGGAAGCGACATTGCCAACCCCATCAACCAGGTGGCCACCACTTACGACAACTGGATGACCAACCGCTTTGTCGGAAACCTTTTCGGTGAATACGACCTGTTGAAGGAATTGAAGTTCCGCTCCTCGGTCAACATTGACCTTTCACTGGGCTCCCAGAAAATCTTCCTCCCCCAATACGACTTGGGAGTTGGAGAGAATGACCCCAACCGACCTGCTTACGAGTGGCGCGAGGTCAACGGACTCATCCGCAACGAAAACAAGTGGTCCAACTGGCAGTGGGAGAACACCTTGCAGTACGACAAGGACCTCAAGAACGGCGACCGCATCCAGACCATCCTGGGTTACTCTGCCCTCTACGGCAACTACCAGAACATTGGCACATACCGAGACAGCCTCAACTCCAACGACCCGGAGCTGGCCTTCCTCGACAACAGCCTCAACTTCAACGAGCAGGCCCCCAACGCCAGCGGAGGTTTCGGCGAGAGCTCCTACCTCTCCACGTTTGCGCGTGTGCAGTACGAACTCGGAGACCGGTACTCCATGAGCGGAACCGTCCGCCGCGATGGCTCTTCCAAGTTTGGCGCCAACAACCGCTACGGCATCTTCCCTTCTCTGTCTGCCGCCTGGAACCTCACAGAGATTCCCTGGGTAGTGGAGAAAGACTGGATTGAATTCGCCAAGGTGCGCGCCTCATGGGGCCGCAACGGTAACGCCGACGGCATTGGCAATTTCGACTTCACTTCTGTGGTCTTCAATGGACAGAACTACACCTTCGGTCCCGACCAACAGCAGGTCAACGGCGCAGGTCCTGTCACCACGTCCAACCCTGACCTCAAGTGGGAAACCGTAGACCAGTTCAACGCCGGTCTCGACGTTGACCTGTACCGCGGACGTTTCAACATCGTCCTCGACTACTTCGTGAAGAACACCAACGACATGCTCGCCGTGGTGCCCGTGCCCGGCGTGGTTGGATTCCTTCCCGCCGCCACCAACGTAGCCTCGGCCCGCAACAAGGGCCTCGAGCTCGCCCTCACCTACCGCGGAGAGAAAGGCGACTGGGACTATGACATCACCGGTAACCTGAGCGTGATCCGCAATGAAGTCACCGGACTCGGAGAAGGCGGACAGCCCATCAACACCGGTGGTATTTTCGGCGCCGGCAACGACTTCTCAGCCTACACCGACATCGGTCTCCCCATGGCGGTCTTCTATGGCTATGAGACGGCTGGCATCTTCCAAACCGACGAAGAAGCCACCGCCAATACAGCCCAACCTGAAGCACAGGCTGGAGATGTCATCTTCGTAGACCAGAATGAGGACGGCGTCCTCGACGAGAACGACAAAACCGTCATCGGAAACCCACATCCGGACTTCACCTTTGGGGTCACCGCCAACGTGAAGTGGAAGAATTTCGATGCCAGCATCTTCATCCAAGGTTCACAGGGCAACGACCTGTTCAACGGCATCTTCCGTTACGACCTGAACACCACCAACCTTCCCGTTTCTGCACTGGAGCGTTGGACGGGCGAAGGCTCTACCAACGAGCACCCCCGCATTACGCACACCGATGCCAACCAAAACAACCGCGTCTCCGACCGGTTCGTTGAGGACGGTTCGTTTGTCCGCATCAAGAACCTGCAAATCGGGTACACCTTGCCCCAAAGCCTTCAAGACAAGTTGGACATCGGCAAGTGCCGGTTCTATGTCTCGGCCAGCAACCTCTTGACCTTCACCAATTACTCCGGCCTCGATCCTGAGATCGGATCACGCGGCACGCTAGAAATTGGCATCGACCGTGGTTTTTATCCCGTCGCGCGAAACTTCATCGCCGGCATCAACGTCACATTTTAATCCAGGAACCCATGAAGCGCATACTCCTTCTCCTCCTGATTCCGGCCGTTCTGGTCTCCTGTAAGCAGGAATTCCTCGAACGCACGCCTGTTGTAGGCTCAACGGAAGCCAACTTCTACAAGACGCCAGAAGACGCCTTGTCCGCCACCATTGCCTGCTACAATACCCTGCAGCAGGAAGTGACGAACATCCAAGGATCCTCTGGCCTCAAGCCTCACTTCCGCTGGTTCTTCGGCGACATCATCTCCGATGACACCGACAAAGGCGGCTCGGGCGACGGTGACGATCCGCAGCTCTATGATTATGAGCGATTCCAAGGCAACAGCGCCGGACAAATGCTCCTCGTAGAGTGGCAAGTGGCCTACCGCGGCATTGCATACTGCAACCTCGCACTCCAGAAGATTCCTGAAATTGACATGGACGCCGATGTGCGCGATGCCTATTTGGGTGAAGCCCGGTTCATTCGCGCCTACTGGTACTTCAACCTGGTCAAGACCTTTGGAGGGGTGCCTCTCGTGACGGAGCCTTTGGCCTCGACCCAATACCAGCAGGCCCGCGCCTCTTCCGATGAAGTGTACACCCTCATCAAAGAAGACCTCGAGTTTGCGATTGAATTTCTGCCTCCCCGCAGTTCCTACAGCTTGAATGCACTGGGACGCGCCACCCGCGGTTCGGCTCAAGGCTTGATGACCAAGGTGCATGCGTTCCTCGGCGAATGGGAGGCCTGCTATCAGGTCTCTGCTGACCTGGTGGGCGAAGGCGAATACAGCCTCGATCCTGAATACGCCAACATCTTTACCGAACTCGGCGAGAATGGCCCAGGCTCCATCTGGGAAATCCAATACATGAATGCTTCCGGTGGAAACTGGGGCCAACAACTTGAAGGCACCTTTACCAATGTCTTCCAGCGTGCCCGCGGTCAATTCAACGGCTACGGTTTCAACCTCCCGACCCAAGACCTCGTCAACGCGTTTGAGGAAGGAGATCCCCGCCTTGCGGCCACGCTCTTCAGCGAAGGAGACGTCATGGGCGACCGTGGAGTGTTCACAATCGATGCAACGGGTTTTCCCCACCTCTACTACCCCAAAAAGTACTTCAACAACGCTGCTGAAGAGGCGCCATTTGGGGACCCCAACCCCAATGGACACACCAACGACCGGGTCATCCGCCTCTCCGATGTGTTGCTCTTCCATGCTGAAGCCTGCTTCAACACCGGCCGCACGGAGGAAGCATCGGCTGCCCTCGAAGCAGTGCGCTTCCGCGCACGTGGCAACGTGAGCTACAATCCCATGTCCCCTGATGCCGTGCTCCCTTTCATCAGTGGTGGTGACATCACCTTGGAAGACATTTGGCACGAGCGCCGGGTGGAACTTGCCTTGGAAGGACACCGCTTCTTCGACCTTGTGCGCCAGGACCGCGCAGCCGAAGTGATGCAAGCCCACCTCGATGAGCACTTCCCCAACAGCGGCTACAGCTTTTCGGCCGGTGTTAACGAACTCTTTCCCATTCCAAGCAATGAAATCACCCTGAGCGGTGGTCTCATCTCCCAAAACCCCGGATACTGATGCGACTTCATCATTTCCTTCCACTGGCCGTTGTCATGGCCTTTTTCGGTTGCCAGCCCACTGTAGATGAGGGCATCGACCTCCCAGGTTCACCCAGCGCGTCTTTTGACTGGGATTACCTTTATGTGGACACCGCTGCGGTGCCCTACGTTGACTCCAACAGGGTTGTCTTTACCTCACTCGCTGGCGATGGGTTCTTGCACTTCTGGGACTTCGGCAATGGCCTGACCAGCAATGAGACCCAGGACACAGCCTTCTACCCTCAGGCCGGCGACTACGAAGCCACCTACTCCGTCTACAGCGCAGGAGGCTCAGGTACAGCAACGGCGACCATTCCTGTGGCCAACACCGTTGAGCTGCCTTGCGAAGGCACCTTGGCGTTGCTCACGGGTTGTGACAACCAGAAGACTTGGATTTTCTCCGGGGAAGCTGGGGCCATCTCTGTTGGACCGACACCGGGCAGCACAGAATGGTACAGCAGCCCATTGGCTGGCCTGGTTCCGGAGCAGTACGACGACAGCTATACCTTCACCACAGAAGGAAATTACGGCTACAACAACAACGGTGGCACCATCAACCCTTTTGAAGGCTATGTGGTCAACGAACTCGTCGTTCCCGACACGCTCAACTACCTCCTCAACGAAGGGGCAGGCATCAACGGTGAAGACCAGATCCTGCTGTTGCCCGACAACGATGGATTCTGCTGGTTCATGGGCGTTTGGGACTGCGGTCCCAGTTACGACATCCTCGAACTCACAGAAGACCGCCTCGTGGTCATGGCCCCTCTGATGAATGGAGATTGTACAAACGGTGAAGGTTACTTCACGTTGATTTTTGCTGCACAATGAACATCGCTCGGACACTCACAGTTCTGGCCTTCCCCCTCGCCTTTGCTGCTTGTGGAGGAGGAGAAGAAGGCACACCTGCGGAATTTCGATTTTCGAATGACCGCACGGCATTTGAAAACGAGGCCAGCTCCACCTTCACCTTTGATGTACGCATCGATGAAGCGAAGACAGAAGAGGTCCGAGTGCACTATGCCACTGCCGATGGCACGGCCATCGCAGGAGAAGACTACACCGCCACTGAAGGCGACTTGGTGTTCGCTCCTGGCGACACCAAAAAAACCATTGAAGTTCCCATCGTCGTCGATGAATACCTAGAGCCCGATGAGTTCTTTACCGTCGCACTCAGCAATCCAGAAGGCGGCTACTTGAGGGACAACCTTCAGGAGGCTGTGGGCACCATTAGGAACGACGACCAGACGCTCGCCATCACCAACGAAGGCTATACCACTCCGGATTCCTATCCGGGGATGACCTTGGTCTGGGGCGATGAGTTTGACAACGATGGCGCTCCCGACCCTGCCAAGTGGACCTACGACTTGGGCAACGGCAACTGGGGTTGGGGCAACCAAGAGTTGCAGAACTACACCAGCAGCCCCGAGAACGTCAAGGTCGACGATGGCAACCTGTTCATCTTCGCACGAAACGAAGGCGGGTACACCTCAGCACGACTCAAGACCCAAGGGATCTATGACTTCCAATACGGCCGTGTGGACATCCGCGCTATGCTGCCTATTGGACAGGGCATCTGGCCGGCACTGTGGATGCTCGGTTCTGACATCACGACAGAAGGCTGGCCTGCCTGCGGTGAAATCGACATCATGGAATTGATAGGCAATCAGCCTCGCTTGATCCATGGCACGGTGCACTGGGGACCGGACAATGGACAGCACCAGTACTATGGGACAACGGCACCAGCCCTCAGCTTTCCTGAGACCTTTGCCGATGCGTTCCATGTGTTCTCCATCGATTGGCAAGAAGACGAGATCAAGTTCTACATGGACGACGTGCATTACCACACGGTCACTCCTCAGAACATGAACGGCATGGCCTACCCCTTCAATGACGCGTTCTTTTTTATCCTGAACGTTGCTGTCGGAGGCCAGTGGCCGGGTGATCCCAACGACACCACGCCATTCCCTGGCTTTATGGCCGTGGACTACATCCGCGTATTCCAATAAGCCCAGACGGCTGGCCCGAGGCGAGCCGAACGCATTCAAGCCCCGCTTCTCACTGCGAGAAGCGGGGCTTTTTCTTTTGTGCACCGCTGTCCGAAACAACTCGGTCCGCTCCATTGCATGACCTTGGGTCTTTTACCCATAGCTTGTATTCATGGGTCAACTCGACGTCGTCATTTCTCCCGCTGAGCCCCGGTATTGGGCCATGATGGCCATGTGCGCGGCCTTGGCCGTTTGGTCCCTTTGGTTTTTTCCCAAAAAAGGCGCAGAAAACACCATGGCCCGCAAAGGCCTCGGCATCGCCATGCTCGCCTTCCAAGGCATCGACCTGCTCATGTTCACGATGGTCCCCGACATGTCCTTCTCGTGGCACCGTTCCCTGCCCCTTCATTTGTGCGGGATCAACGCCATTTTGATTGGGCTCAATTGCTTCTGGCTCAACCGAGCGTTGTTCTCCTTTACCGCATTTCTTGGGATCATCGGGGGAGCACACTCCCTGCTGACCCCACAACTGCCTTCAGGAGACGCGCTGCCCCTCATGCTCCTCTTCTTTGTAAAGCACGCGGCATTGGTGTTCGTCCCCCTTGTGATGGCCAAGGTCTATGGCCTCCGTTTCCGCCAATGGGACTGGATCCGCACTTATGGTTGGACAGTGGCCTTGTCCATGGTCCTCATGGGGCTCAATGCCATGCTGAATCTGGTGTTCCCCCGAACCGATGGGGTCATTGCCAACTACATGTATGTCTGGGAAGCCCCTGTGGCCGACAACCCTCTGGTTTTTGACTGGGCCTGGCCATGGTACCTCGCTCCATTGCACGTGGCACTGTTGGTGCACTTGATCCTGCTCAACGCGGCCTTCCGCAAATGGAGTCCTGCCACAGACGCGGGAAAACCGCTCCGCTGGTTCGAATGACGGCCTTTAGCAACTCATACCAAAAAGGCCGAGCACGAACAAGATATCGGACACGTTGACCACACCATCGGCATTGACATCTCCCGGACCACAAGCTTCGGTGCACCCGAAGCTGCCCAGCAGCGCCAAGATGTCCGACACCCCCACAATCAAGTCGCCATCCAAGTCCCCAGGACACCCAACGGTTCCCGTATAGCCCACTGAACATCCCGTACCGGGGTCAGTCGCAAACAGTGAATAATCCCCGGCACCTAGAACGTCAATCGACACCCCTTCTGCATCGAGCAGCGTGCCGTTCAACATCCATACGTGATCCGTCCACCCATCGGGTGCTTGCAGCTGACCTCCTTCCAGATTCCAATACAACGGAGGAGGGTCAAGAAACTGAATGTCAGCAACTTCAAGGGTCGAACAAGGCCCCGACTGGGTGCCCACGTAGTAGTACGACCCCGGACCTTCCACCACGGTATTTCCCCACACCAAGGTCTCGCCCGGACACAGCCCCATCGCTGTCGTATCGAAGACGCAAACGTCGGAAGCCAGCGCATACTGAGCGGAAGCAATGGGGCCACACGCTCCAGAATACAACGCCGTTTGGTCATCGGTAGGCGCCATGACACATGGTGCCGACCACGGCTCCATTCCCAAGGGGTCGCGTTGCACCACCATCAACTCACCCATGCCTTGCATCCAAGGCGCCAGCATGCCTGGAGCAGCTCCAATGTTCCAATCTGCTTGGGCATCGAAAGAACCGCTGCCATAGGAGTCGATGACCCAGTATCCCATGGGCAACCCCAGCTCGGGAGCATTGGATGGCGCTGGGTCCAACCGTTGTACCACCACTTCTCCATTGGGCACTTCAGACCCCGAAGGGACTTCAATGGAACCTCCCACCGCATCAAGGGGGTAGCTCCCCGAGCCATCCACCATCACGCGGTCGAGCACGCCAGAGCCCACGACCGCAGCAGAACTGGCCAGCGTTGCAGGGCCGGTAAAAACCCCGTGCTGGGAGTTGCCTTGCTTGTTGACCATGAAGTAGGTATCCTCATTGAATTGATAGTAGGCGACCAAATCCGGATCGGATTCCACCTGCATTTGCGACAATGTCAGGTGCCGTTGCTCTCGGATTTCTGCCCGGCTCAAGGTGCGGTTCCAGATCTTGACCTCATCGATTCCTCCTGTCATGTTTCGGCTGCCCCAACCGCGATAGCTTCCGACGAATTGGGCGTCTTGGACTCCTAGGGCCGGGCTGAAGGCGTCGTGGGCTTCCACACCGTTGACATACAGGCGCACACCATCCGGAGCGACTGTCATGGCCACATGTGACCATTCGTTTTGGGGGACGGTCAGGCCGCTGCTCCACCACCAAGCGCCATTGGGCCAATGGTAGCCCAGCTCGTTGTTGTCACGGAAATTGAACCCGCCTCCGTTTCCGGCCGCGATGACAATGGCAGAGTAGGCAGGCTGAATGCCCTCTGGCCTCACCCAAGCCATTGCGGTGTACGTATTGGTCTCCAGTCCCAAATCGTGGGTCAATCCATATCCGTCCGACCCCGAACACTCCAAGGCCATACCGGGGATGCCTGAAGCCTCGCATTGGCTCGCAGCCCCCACTTGAACCATGCCCGCCACGCTTTGGGTGTTGGACATACCTGCGGCATCCGTGACCGTGAGCGCAACATCATATGGACCGCCCTCCCCGAAAATCACGACGGGATTACGCGCCGATGGAGAAGACACAAACTGGGGTTGAGGATCAAAGGTCCATTGCCAGGTCGCCCCTGCATGGTTCAGGATGCTGTGGCATTCGAAACGCACGGTATCTCCTGCACAAAACACCTCGGTGTTGGAGGTCATGGGCTGGGCCAATGGCGCAGGTTCAAACGGGAAATCCGCCTGCCAGATGCCCTTGCCTTTGTCGCCTACTCGGAGCAGCCCGTCCCTGTAGAACGGCAGGCACTCAAAAGGCGCCCACCGCGCCGGGAGTCCCGTCCCAAAGGAGGTCCAAGAACCTGCACCCGCAGCACGGTGAAAGGCACCGGTGGTCGAGACCACAACAGCGCCTGCATCGCCCAAGCACACCACATCACGCAGGGCTTCACCCAGCAGACCAACACCCAAGTTGCTCCATGAGGAGCCCCCATCGAGGGATCGTCGCACCTCATCGTCGTCTGCTTTGATGGCCCAGATTTCATCGTCATCTGCGGGGTTTAATGCAATCTCCATGCTTCCCCAATTGGTGGGCAATCCCGTCAAGGCCGTCCACACCTGGCCTCCGTCCTCTGAGCGGTGCAAGGTGCAGGCACTTCCTGAACGCACGACCGCATAAAACAGATCGCGGTTGCCCCTTCCCTGCTCGATTTCCAAAACAGAACCACTGCCGAAGTTGTGGAAGAGCGCGAAGTCCGCACCCCCATCAAAAGAGCGGTAAAAACCGCTGCCGTTGCCCAACGCCAGGAAATCGGCATAGAGCGGATCCACCACAAGCTCGCTCGAACGCGAATCCACATAGCTCTCATTGGGATACATGGACAGGTTCCCCATGCCCGAAGGCGTGCCATCAAAGGCTTGCGGCAAGCGCAGATCGGTGATGTCGCTGAACCTGATTTCGTCGGCGTCCAGCGGGTTGACGTAGCCTGTAGGCGCTTCCGCACCGCCCAACCGCAAGTGCTTGCCCGCCCCAAAATCCTGCCGAAATGCCGTGTTGCCGTTGTGGTAGCGCCCACCTGACTGCACATCGGTGTTCCAACCTTGCGAGAACCCCCACAATGTGGTGTTGTAGATGCCGAATTTGCGGCTCTCATGGGTGCTCAGCTCATCGGAGCTGTAATTCAACCCCCCGTCTGAAGCGACCCAGACATCGCTGCCCAAAACGTGCATGTCTTGGATGTCCGGGTGCACCCAACCGATGTCGTAAGTCCCGGCTCCGTATGCACCGATGCGCTGGTAGGTCACACCGCCATCGTCGGTGGCGTTGAGCGCCGTCACGCCGACCCACACCCGATCCGGATCCTCGTGAGAAACCGCCATCGCAAAGTCATAGAACCCTTGGTAGATGCCTGTACCGTTCATGTTGCCCGTGGCCAAACTCGGGTGCACATCTGCATCGTAAGGCGCCCCATCCTGGCCGTTGGGGTTGGTCCAATTGCTCCCTTGATCGTCGCTGCGGTAGAGTCCAATCCAGCCCGTGTCACTCGCCTTGCCTTTGCCGATGAGCGCAACATAAACGCGGTCGGGATCTGCGGGGGTGGTGCCAATGCGCCCTCCGTGGTCGTCGGCGGCATTGGGATCGGACGGCGTGAAATATCCGGCATCGAAAAGCTGAAAGGTGTCTCCAGCATCGTTGGAGCGGTAAAATGCGCAGCGCTCCGGATTGACCTCGTGCACCAAAGCATAGACCACCGTAGCATCTGTAGGATGGAAGCGCACGTCCCACACCTTGCCACTGATCGCGGTATTCCAGTTCTCACCACCGTCCAACGTGCGCCGCAAACCATTGTCGGTCGCGACATAGACAACCTCAGAATTCCACGGGTGCACCACCATCTGGTTGGCCGAGGAGCCGAGGTTGTACAACAGGTCCCAAGTCGTGCCTCCGTTGACCGTGCCGTACACCGTGTTGTTGGAAACGAAATAGAAAGTGCTGGCAGAAGACGGAGCCACTGCGCACTGCGTTACCGTTCGGATGCCTGGCACCCCGAGTGTGGCTGGCGTCCAAGTCACGCCCCGATCGGTGGTCTTGAACAGGTCCCCCGCTTCGATGCCTGCAATGGCCACATCGGGGTTAGACGCACACTGGTCAAAACAGTAAATGTTGCACTGCCAAGACACTGGGAAATGGCCTTGGCTGCCGTTGTTCCACGTTTCAAAAGGACCGATGGCCTGCCATTCCGGATCGACTTCAATCGCGGATTGCGCCTGGATTTGACCGGCTAGGCCTCCGCCCCGCTCAAACTGTTCTTGCGCCCATTCTCCAGCATCCTGGATCACACCTTGGGGTCCAACCCGGTGCTCCACGTGCATCAGCCAATGCTTGAAATTGCGCTCGTGCAGGGTCTTCTCATAAGGACGGTCCTTGAGCCAAGCCTCCCTCAAGTCAACCACCTCGTGAAAATGGACGGTTCCGTCATACATCCGCTGCGCCCAATCGGGCACTTCGCCCATGTCTTTGGGCAGCCATTTAAATGTTCCATGCTCCGGTTCCCAAGCCGTCTGCATCTGCTCGGACTGCGCCATGGTGAGCAGGACAGCCCCCATGAGCGCACCCAACACAGGCCATTTCTTCATGCCATTCATAGACTCCAAAATACGATGGAACACCACAAGCATGCGGTGACACCTGTGCAACCCTCCGGCTTCCGCATTAAATTGAGGGCATGAATGCGACTTACTCCTGCGGCCAATGCGGCATGTCCGTCAAAGCCCAATGCGCCAAGTGCGACGTCCCTCTGGAAAACGGCCATTTGGACCTGCCCGACGGATCCTCTGTGCAGGTGTCACGCTGTCCCTCCTGTGAAGGCAAGATCAAGTCGCCGCTCTGCTGTGGAGCCGACATGAGCTGCAGCGCATGACCCCCTCCTTTTTGCGGGGGCCCTTGAGCTTCCTCTCTGCCATGCTCCTTTTCGGGGCCGGTTGTGGCGTGCCTTCCATTCCAGCCGGAGGTGATTACAGTGTGCAGGTCTGGACAAACGACACGGTCCGATTCGCGCCGGACCTCGCCGCTGATACGGTGCCTTGCGCTGTGGGCGATTACCGCCTCGATGCCGGGCGCATCCGCCTGGTTCCTGTCACTTTCCCCAAGCGCGCACGTCGCTGTGACCTGTCCCTCGAGGTGTCGCTGCGTTCCATTGGCGATCCGTGGGACAAGAGCGGGGCCATCTTCGCCTTTGCCGGCGGTGCTGGCCGAGACTACCTCAGCCGCATGCAATCCGGCGGGGACGCCGATACGGCATCCTTTGCCGGCATCCGCCCTGACGCCGACGGCATGCGCCAACCGGCCCTCGAACTCCTCCGCTTCATCACGCCCTTCGGTGTTGGGCACTGGAGCCAAAACGAACGCGCGCTGGGCTTCAAGCCCGAGTCCGTGGCCGCCTGGGCCGACAGCGTCGCATGGTCAGCCGACCTCACGGGCATGCAGGGTTGGCTCGAATCCGTCGACACCCTCTGGATCGGCGCTTACATCGACACCTGGAGCGACAAGGGCCACGTCCTCAGCGCCCGCTTCGTAGCCAAGGAAAGCGCCCTCCCCTGCGACGCCCGCATTGACCGCTCCGTCACGCCCTTGCTGAACACCACCAAGCTCGCCCACGACCAGCGTCCCTACACCGCCTTCCCCGACGGCCCGCTCACGGTGGACTTCCACCTCGACGCCCCCGCCAGCGGCGCTGAGTTGGCCTTCATCACCACAGGCCACGGCGGACACGCTGGCGGCGACGAATTCGTGGAGCAGCCGCACCACATCCTCCTCGACGGCGACACCCTGAGGTCCTGGACTCCTTGGCGCAATGACTGCGCTGCGCTCCGCCGATTCAACCCGACCAGCGGATTCTGGCCCTCCACCTACGTGGTAGACGGCGACACCTTGGAAGAGCGCATCGCCTCCTCTGACCTCAGCCGGTCCAACTGGTGTCCGGGCGACCAAGTCGACCCACTGCGGCTCCAACTCGGCACCCTCGCCGCCGGCGACCACACCCTCGAAATCGCCATCCCCGGCGCCCAGGCCTGGACGGACAGTACCTACAATTTCTGGAACATCGCCGCCTGGATCGAGGCCAACTGAGTCCTCCTCTCCCATTCGACAGTCCCATGCAGTGCTTCCGCGTCCACGCCTTCACCCAAGACCCTTTTGGCGGCAATCCCGCCTGCATCATCCCACTCGACAGTTGGCCCGAAGACCAATGGATGCTCAGGATGGCGCAAGAAATGGCCGTCGCAGAAACCGCCTATATCGTCCCGACTCCAGATGCTGAAGACGGCACGGACTACCACCTCCGCTGGTTCACCCCCGACATCGAAATGGACCTCTGCGGCCACGCCACCCTGGCCAGCGCGCACACCGTCCTGCACCACCTCACCCCAGACGCTGCGACGGTCCGCTTTTCCTCCGCCAGTGGCCCCTTGACCGTGCGTAAGACCGTCGACGGCCGCCTCGAGATGGACCTCCCCTCACGGCCGCCCACACCCGCTCCCCTTCCGGATGCCATCGCCAACGCGCTCAACCACGCGCCAACCGAAGTCCTGAAAGCCCGCGATTACGTCCTCGTCTACCCCGACCAGGCCACCATCGACGCCATCCGCATCGACCGCGCCGAATTCGACCAGATCAACCTGGGCCACGGCGGCGTGATCGTCACAGCATCCGGCGAAACCACCGACTTCGTCTCGCGCTTCTTCACCCCCCAAGCCACCATCCTCGAGGACCCCGTCACCGGCTCAGCCCACTGCTCGCTCGTCCCCTACTGGAACACCCGCACCGGCAAAACCGAATTCACCGCCGAGCAACGCTCCGCGCGCCGCGGCCAACTCCACTGCACCCTCTCGGGCGACCGGGTACTCGTCCGTGGCGAGGCATTGACTTTTCTCAAGTCAACCCTCTCGCAAAAAATTTCAGCCCTCGGGTAAAGGAAAAGAAACCCGTTCAGCACGAACCAAGTAATACCGGTCCGTGAAAAACCTCAGAATTGGGCGAATTCCGGGTTTGACTGCACCAGCGGCCCACTTCTTTGAATGCGTAATCCGCCAACCTGATTTTTCAAGCAGAAGATCAAACTGCCAATCTTCAAACTCATGGTAATCTTGGTCGTATGGATCTAGGTTTCCGCGATATGCCTTCAAAAACCAGAGATCCAACGGGACTGATGCGTACAATACAGGTGCCTTGATGTTTGCCAATACAGGCAATGGTGACACCATATGCTCGAGTATTTCGAAAGCTGTGGCCACTTCAAACCCTTCCATCGCTGCCTCTTCAGGGAAATAGTCAAAATCTCGACCGGCAGTATTTACGACCTCATGGCCCATTTCGGCCATGATTTTGCCCATTGGATTTTCAATGCCCAAATCCAAAATACGGGCGGATGACGGCTCGTGCTCCAACAGAAATTCCCGAGTTATTCGAAACCTCTTGGCATGTGCCCCTTCTGTGTACCACTTTTGCTCGTACATCTGTCATTGATGAATATCCACCCGGAGATATGCGTGTTTGGAACCGGACGCTCAGGAACCGGTCATTTCACAGGAGTAGCCTCTGATCTGGGATTGGATAGCGGCCATGAAACACAAGGCCGGGATGGCATCTCTTCTTGGTGTTTGGTGTCTGAGCTCCCCCGTTCCCCTTTCGGACCTTCCTGCAGGGAGGTAGACTGGAACGAACATCTGGCCTGCTTGCAATTGCGAAACCCATTGCAAACCATCCCAAGCTTAGAGACGATCAATCAATCGAGTTGGGCCTTCATCCTCGAGGATGGCCAAACACGACTTGACATGGGGTGGTGGCGCAGGGCCAGCATCAGAAAAAGGGCCATGTGGCACTGGTTGGATTGGAATCAAAGGGCCCATGAGCGAAGTCAAGTGCATTGGACCCTCCAAGACGCCGGGGATATCGGCCCCTCTTTGGCAAAAGGCACCGGTAGAACCTCCCTTCATTCGGATTGGAAGAAAGCATGGATTGCGCGCAAGAACAACGCCAACAATGCACAGTCGAGGGTACCTATGCTCTCTACTTTACTGAAGACCTCACCGCCAGTGGCTTTTCGAAGGATCAAATACGCCTATGTCGGAGGCCCACTGGACGAATAACAGCTCTTCAAGGAAGACCCTATTCTCGCTCAAGAAATCATGACGTTCTGGGGAGACCTACAACGCAGCTCTGCCTCAGTGCATCGCAGCTAATGCATAGAATCCCAAGAGCTCAGCTGTTGCAGACTCCCAATTTAACTGGGTCTTGAAGGCTTGGACCCCGGCAGTCGAAAGGGCTTCAAAAGTGCGCGCATCTTGGGTCATAGCGCACAGAGCGTCTGCAAAAGAACCCGCCGATCCTGCCTCGTGCACCCCGCCACATGACCATTGCTCCACCACGGCCACCTGTGCGGGACAATCACTCACCAATATGGGCAGACCGTAAGCCAAGTATTGAAACACTTTGTTGGCGTAGGTTGTGTCATGGTGGGGATTACGCAAAATGGGACAAATGCCGATGTGGGTCTCCTCTAAGAATCCTGAGAACACTTCAGGACTCACCCAGCCATGAAAGCGCACCCTTGACACCAACCTCGTGGCTTGGACGTACGCCTCCAGCTGCGACTGAAAGCTGCTCGTGCCCAGAACATCGAGCTCAACCTCAGCCAACCGCGGATCGGACGCCATGGCCTTCAACGCCGTCATGATGCCCCGCCGTTCACCTGTATCGCCGATATACAGAAGTTTGATCGCCTGTAGCGGCATGCGCTTCGGTTGCCCATTGGGGTTGAAGGCCAAAGGTGTGTAGTTGGGGACCACAGCGAAATTTTCCTGTCGAATTTCTTGCTGAGCCCGATACGCAACAGCGGCCTCTTCGGTAACCACCACCACGCCGTAGGCAGCATTGATGTATCGCGTTTCGAAGCGCTTCCAAACTTTCGGGGAAATCAACCATCGGCCCAACCCTCGCTTGAGGTGGGGGTATTCCTTCATGATTTCCGGCCGGTTTTCGTGCAGATCAAGGACAGAGCGCACACCCGCCGGAAGCACGTCAAATACCGCCCGTGCCACCTTCAAGTCATGGATGTGCACAGCGTCAAACCCTGACGACAGAAATCCACGGATGTGGCGGCGCAGTTTCAAATGGTAAAAAGGAATCGTGTAAGCCAGCGCAGACAATTTGTACCACAACCTGCCCAAGGCTACCTGCGTCACCCGAATGCCATCGTGATCGAACACACGGTCCTCTGTGGCGCGGGCATTGAAATTGAGCAGGTGAACCTCATGGCCTTGGCTCAATAGCGCCTGCGCCTCCCGCTCCACCCTGAGGTCAGGAGGAAAAGGGTCATCCAATATCATCGCAATGCGCATGCTTACAAAGAACGCCATCAAACCCTCTTCTTCTGCTGAAAAGCGCAGAGCGGCCCTATCCCAACTCAACGATTTCAGCGGCAAGTGGTAGCTTGTTGGCATGATGTCAAGACTGCTACGATGGGGTCTGCTCTTTGCGGGGTGGGCGCTGATGCTGCCGATGATGGGCCAGGAGCCCGGAACGCTGGATACTGACTTTCAAGACGGGGGCATATTGCTGCTTGCGCCGTTTGGGGCGACCAGCTTTGAGAACGCCCAGGATGTGATCGCGCTGAACGATGGGAGCATCGTCTTCTGCGGGGTGGTCGGGACGGTGAGCAACTTTGATGTGGCGGTGCTGAAACTCGATCCGGAGGGCAACCTAGACCCGGCGTTTGGGACGGACGGCGCATTCGTCTTCGAAAACGACCTCTCCTCCGACCAGGCGTACAGCATGGCAGCGCTGCCGGACGGGCGCATCATCGTGGGGGGCGCCATGGGCTTCGGTGGATCCGATTATCGTGCCACGGTATGGTGTCTGCTACCGGACGGGACGCCCGACCCGGATTTCGGAACGGAGGGGCGGTTCCAATACACCTTTGACGACGGTGAGGAGTACATCCGCCGTGTGCTGGTCACCAACACCCACATTACGATGGTTGCCACCGTCAAAGTGCCGGGCTTCAGCTACGACAGAATCGGACTTGTGCAGTGCACCCACGATGGTGTGCTGGACCAGGGCTTCGGACAGGATGGCGCCATCATTCACACCATCGACGATACAACCGACCTCTCGGTGCGGGACGGCGAAAGGATGAGCAATGGCGGCATCGCCGTATGCGGATACCATTACAACATGACCGACAACACCGAATACCCCTTCATCGGGTTGTTCGATGCTGCAGGGCAGCCCCAGGCCGGGTTCGGCAACGGCGGCATCATCATCGCGGACAACCAACCGGGCGAATATTTCGCCATGGCCACCGCAGGTGACATCCTCTACTTCGCGGGTCGCACCAATGGAGACGTCCGCGACTTTATGATCGACGCTCTGCACACCGATGGTACGACGTATACTCCATTTGCCGTTTACGGACACTTCGAATTGGACAACGCATTGACCGACCTCATCCTCGACCTGGTGATCGATGAAGAAGGCCGTCTACTGGCTTCGGGCACGTCAGGCATCCCCGGCTTCTTCGGAGACCGTGATTTCGCCCTCTTAAGGCTGCTCCCTGACGGAACACCCGACCCCCTCTTTGGCACCGATGGACTCACCACCACCACCTTCGGCGAGGCCTTCGACGACGCCAACGCATTGGTCATCACGCCCGAAAACAAGGCTGTGCTTGTCGGCATGAGCGCCCAAACCAACAACGACTTTGCCATCGCCCGCTACATCCTTGGCCCCGTTATCGATGGCGTAGAGGAGTCGGTTGCCCAGTTCTCGGTTTATCCCAATCCCACGGACAATGTGTTGCACATGGCCCATTCAGAACACCTCACAGAATGGAGCATTCGAACGCCACTCGGTCAAACCATAGAGGCCGGTGCGCTGGACCAATCGGGCCAAATGACGCTCGGTCTGTCCCATATCCCTTCGGGTGCCTATATCTTGACTTTGGAAACCCCTCACGGCCCACAAACCCAGCGCATCTTCGTGCAACACTGAGCCGCCATGAGCGCACTGCCTCCTTGCCCCCAATGTTCGTCGCCATACGCCTATCCTGATGGCGTGCTGCTCATGTGTCCGGAATGCGGACATGAATGGAGTCCCGAAAGCCCTGAAGCCGAGGAAGAAACAGGAGAAGAAACCGTCAAGGATGCCAACGGCAACGTCTTGCAGAATGGCGATGATGTCATCGTGATTAAGGACTTGCCCGTCAAAGGCGCCCCCAAGCCCGTGAAGGCCGGCACCAAAGTGAAAAACATCCGCCTCGTAGATGCAGACCACGACATCTCCTGCCGCATCGACGGTTTTGGAGCGATGGCCCTCAAATCCGAATTTGTCCGCAAAGCCTGACCCATGGCCCGCACCCCCACCACCTCCGTCCCCCTCGGTTTCGAGGCACCCGCCTTCGCGCTCCCAGACGCCGTCAGCGGCGCCATGAGAAGCCGTGACGAAATCATGACCGGCGGACCGACCGTTGTGGTTTTCATGTGCAACCACTGCCCTTTTGTGGTGCACATCCTACCGGAATTCGTGGCGATGGCCCATGAATACATGACACGCGGCGTCAACGTGGTGGCCATCTCGAGCAATGACGTCGGGAACTACCCCATGGATGGCCCCGAGCACATGAAGGCATTGGCAGAGGAAATGGACTTCGGGTTCCCCTACCTCTACGACGAGAGCCAGGAGGTGGCACGGGCTTATGAAGCGGCGTGCACCCCCGATTTCAGCGTCTTCGATGCCCATCGAAAGTGCGTCTACCGCGGGCAGTTCGATGGCGCCCGACCGGGCAGTGAGGTGCCGGTCACCGGTGCCGATATGCGGCGCGTTCTCGATCAACTGCTGGCCGGCGAGGCCGTCCCCGAGGAAGGACAGGTTCCATCTCTCGGATGCAACATCAAATGGAAACCCGAATGAGCCAATACATCCTTGCCCTCGACCAGGGAACAACCAGCAGCCGCAGCCTCGTCTTTGATGCCGCCGGACGGATCCTGGCCATGGCCCAGCAGGAATTCACCCAGCACTACCCCCAACCGGGATGGGTGGAACATGACCCCGAGGAGATCCTGTCGACCCAACTGGCCACAGCGCGGGAGGCCGTGTCCTCGGCCGGGTTGACGATGGCGGACATCGCCGCGGTGGGCATCACCAACCAACGGGAAACCACCGTGGTCTGGGACCGCACCACCGGCAAAGCCATCTACAACGCCATCGTATGGCAGGACCGACGGACGGCGGACTTCTGCGACGGACTGCGCCGCGACGGCCACACCGAAGACATCCGGCAGCGCACCGGACTGGAAATCGACGCCTACTTCTCCGGCACCAAGGTCCGCTGGATCCTGGACCACGTTGAAGGCGCGCGGGGACGGGCCGAGCGTGGCGAACTCGCCTTTGGCACCGTCGACAGCTGGCTCATCTGGCACCTGACCGGAGGCGCGGTGCACGCTACCGACCCCTCCAACGCTTCGCGCACCCTCCTCTTCAACCTCCACGACCTCGCCTGGGACAACGGCATGTTGGACCTTTTAAGCGTGCCGGCCACTATGCTGCCAGAGGTGAGACCGAGCAGCGGCGACTTTGGCAAGGCCACCGCCCTTTCGTCGGACGCCCCTCCGATAGCAGGCGTGGCAGGCGACCAACAGTCCGCCCTTTTCGGGCAGCAGTGCACCCGCCCAGGGATGGTCAAGAATACCTACGGAACGGGGTGCTTTATGCTCATGAATACCGGAACCGAAGCGGTGATGAGCCAGCACCGGCTGCTCACCACAGTGGCCTGGCAGATTGGAGGTGAAACGCATTATGCCCTCGAAGGCAGCGTATTCATGGGCGGTGCTGCGGTACAATGGCTGCGGGATGAACTCGGTCTCATCGGAGACTCCTCCGAAATCGAGGCCCTCGCAGCGGAGGTGCCCGATGCAGATGGCGTGGTGCTTGTTCCAGCCTTTGCCGGCCTCGGAACCCCACATTGGAACGGCCACGCCCGCGGCACCCTGTTTGGCCTGACGCGCGGAAGTGGAAAGGCCCACATCGCCCGTGCAACATTGGATGCCATCGCCCATCAAAGCGTGGAAGTTCTGCGGGCCATGGAAGCCGATGCAGGAGTGGCCATCCCCGAGCTCCGCGTCGATGGTGGGGCCACGGTGAATGACCTGCTGATGCAAGGCCAAAGCGACCTCCTCGGCATTCCCGTCGTGCGGCCCGAAGTCACAGAGACCACGGCGCTCGGTGCTGCTTACCTCGCCGGCCTCGCCGTGGGATACTGGGGCAGCACCGGCGACATTCAATCCCAATGGACCGCCGAACGCACTTTTAATCCCGAAATGGATGATGCAGGACGCAAAGCCGCTCATGACCGCTGGCAGCGGGCCGTTCGTGCCACGTTGAGCTGGGCAGAAGACCGTTGATCCCCTTGCATGATGACACTCGACCGCAATGCCATGATGGACCGCCTCCGCGAAGAGGTGCTGTGGGACGTGTGCATCATCGGTGGGGGCGCCACCGGACTGGGGATCGCCTTTGAGGCGGCCTCCAGTGGATTGACCACCCTTCTCATCGAGCGCGATGACTTTGCCAAGGGCACCTCTTCCCGCAGCACCAAGCTCCTTCACGGTGGGGTCCGCTACTTAGAACAGGGAAAAATCGCCTTGGTCAAAGAAGCTTTACGCGAAAGAGACCGTGTGCTCCACAACGCTGCAGGACATGTGCAATCTCAGGGGTTTGTCATCCCTGTTAAACGGCGCTGGAGACAGGTCTATTACGGGCTGGGCCTCCTGTGTTACGACTTGCTCTCCGGACGGCGGAAATGGGGCCGGACCACTGCACTCAATGCAGCCGAACTGCGCCTGAAGTTTCCCAAAGTGGCCGACCAAGGCGCCATCGCAGGTCTGCGGTATTCCGATGGGAAGTTTGACGATGTTGGCTTGGCTTTGAGCCTGGCCAAAGCCTCTGCGGCTCAAGGAGCGGTGCTCGTAAACCATTGTGCCGTCACCAGCCTCAACAAAACAACAGGCCAGATTACCGGGGTCACAGTCCATGACGACATCGCAGGCGAAACAATGGACATCAACGCCAAAGTCGTCATCAATGCCTGCGGCCCGTTTGGAGACAGCGTGTGCAGGATGGACGATCCACAGCACGAGAACCGCCTGCAACCCAGCCAAGGCATTCACCTGGTTTTTGATGGCGACGTCATGCCCGGCGATGATGCAGTTTTGATCCCAAAAACCGATGATCGCCGCGTCCTTTTTGCTGTGCCTTGGATGGGCAAAGTCCTGATTGGGACCACCGACACAGCACTGGACGAAGTCACGGCTGAACCCACGGCCCGAGAAGACGAAATAGACTTTGTCCTGGACCATGCCAACCGGCACTTGGGCCTTGGCCTAAAGCGCGCGGACATCCGCAGCGTTTTTGCAGGACTCAGACCCCTCATCAAAGGACGGCGGGACGAAACTGCCGACCTCTCGCGCAGCCATGAAGTCTCCATGTCTCCGAGCGGACTGGTCAATGTGCGCGGAGGCAAGTGGACGACTTATCGCAAGATGGCGGAAGACACCCTGGCCTTCCTCCTGCGCAAAAAAGCCCTTTCCTTCACGCCCGCCGACACCCGGTACAGTCGGATTGTCGAGGGGCCGTTGCCCGACAGGCTCTCCTTGCCCACCGAAGAGAAAGCGTTGCGAGCAGCAGTAACCAAAGCCGTCAGCCAAGAGATGTGCATCACGGTAGAGGACTTCTTGGCGCGCAGGTTTAGAACCCTCTTCCTCGATGCGCGGCTGGCGATCGCCTCGGCACCTCAGGTGGCCACCATGCTTTCCGAAGCACATGGGTTTTCCGCAGAATGGGCCCAAAATGAAGCGTCCCAATTCCAAAAATTGGCACAGCGCTACCTCCCTCAAGAGCGCAAGTCCGGATATTTAGAATGACTCAAAATTCGCACAGCCTCGGCTCTTTGATCCGCATCAAATTCAGACGGCAGCTCCCCGTAATCGGGAAAGTTGTGCCAAGGCAGGCGAAGGCCGCATTTCATAGAAGGCGGTTCAATAACCGCCTATCCAAAGCATGGAAACAGAGAGAAGCACCAACACAGTTTTTACCAGCTGAGTGCAAGGTCAACGCCATGGTGGCAGGCGCGCAAAAAGCCGGAACATCGGCTTTGATGTGGTGGCTCAGTCAGCATCCAGAAGTGGTAACACCGGTCATCAAGGAGCCCCACTTCTTTGACAATCCAGGATTCTTCAATGGCCCTGACATTCCCACTAAAGCCTACCACCGGGCATTTGCATTCGAAGGCAAAGACAAGGTCTACATCGAAGGAACACCCAAGACAATGTTTGATCCGAAATGTCTGGAGCGTGTGCACCGTTACAACCCTTCCGCAAAATTGATCTGCATCCTCAGGGACCCCACCATCCGGGCCTTCTCTGCTTGGAACATGAACAGCAAAAATTCCGATGAACGCGATCTGCGCAGGCTTTTCCACATTGAAAAGGAACGCATCATGAAGGATGGTCTTCAAACCAAGGGGTACCTGGGGTACTTCTCCCGTGGACTTTATGCCAAGCAGGTGAAGCAAATGCGCCATTGGTTTCCAAAAGAACAACTCCTGTTCATTCCGTATGAACGGCTCATTACAGACAACCAAGGCACCTTCGAAGAGGTATGCACATTCCTTGATATTGCGCCTCCCCCCAGCAGTATCGCGATGGAAAAAAAGAACGTGATTCCATATTCAGAACCGTTGGATCCAATGTTAGAGCAAGAAATCAGGAACTGGTTCAAAACAGACATCGAAGCATTGGAAGGACTCCTAGGATGGGACCTCTCCCATTGGAAGTGATGGCTGCTCAACGGGTGGTTCTGGTCTAGAGCAAGTCCACTCTTTTGGAGGTCCACAAAAAAGTCACCGCTTTATCTTTCTCCCACTACTCCGCACAACATGGAACCATACATCGCTGAATTTGTAGGCACGGCCTTACTCATGCTCTTTGGGAGCGGCGTGGTCGCCAACGTCCTGCTCGATAAGACCAAGGGCAAAGCTGGAGGATTGATCGTTATCTGTTGGGCTTGGGCTATGGCCGTTTTCATTGGCGTATACGCCAGCACAGCCCTCGGAGGCAGTGGCCACTTGAATCCTGCTGTGACCATCGGATTTGCGGCATTTAATGGGTTCGACCTGAGCTTGGTTCCCGGTTATGTTGCTGCCCAGATGGCAGGGGCTTTTGTGGGTTCAAGCCTGGCTTGGTTGGCCTACAAACCCCATTACGACATCACGACCGATGGAGATGCCATCTTGGCCACGTTCTCCACCTCCCCTGCCATCCGAAACGCAAAATGGAACCTCGTGACAGAAGCCATCGGAACGTTTGCCTTGGTCTTTGGGGCATTGAGCATTTCTGAGCCAACAGACAGTTTGGGCGCCCTTGACGCATTGCCTGTGGGCTTATTGGTATTGGGCATTGGACTCGCTCTGGGTGGCCCTACCGGCTATGCCATCAATCCCGCCCGAGACCTCGGACCGAGGATCGCTCATGCGGTGCTCCCGATTCCTGGAAAGCGCGACAGCGACTGGTCTTACGCCTGGGTTCCTGTCGTTGGGCCCATCGCCGGCGGCCTCCTTGGGGCCTTCTTGTTTAGCTGCCTGTGAGCCGGAAGCCCGCACAAATTTCAACGCGTATCGGCGCGCATCGGCGCACCTCAGCGCGCATCAGCATACATGCCCAAGTGGGCCACCTTGACTTGCTGGGGCTCAACCTCGGTGCCATCTGTAGACTGAAAACCGATCCAGTAGCGCTGACCAGGCAGCATCATAAAGCCATTGTTGTCAAACCGTCCTTGCGTTGTTGAAGTCAATTGAACACCGCAGGCTACAGCTTCGGAATTCAACCAAACCCCACCCACCTTGGGGGTGCATTGTACCTCGACAGATGACCAATTCATCGCCGCAGGTCTGTCCAAAGCCACAACACCGGAATCCAGCGGGAAGCCTGCTTCTGAAGTCCAGGACCATGTCAAAAACGCCTGATTTTTCGTGCGGGGTCGTGAG
>Ga0206125_10000184_pt1 | contig 82947 bp, 81 predicted proteins | sample Helgoland_Spring_4_FD_148598 | JGI IMG/M metagenome (GOLD analysis project Ga0206125, IMG submission 148598) | Pelagic subsurface seawater microbial communities from Kabeltonne, Helgoland, North Sea - Helgoland_Spring_Bloom_20160331_1 | ecosystem: Environmental > Aquatic > Marine > Epipelagic ...
GGCCGCGGTCAAGGCCAGCCGCGCCCCGGACATGCCCAGCGGGTGGCCAAGGGCTATGGCACCGCCATTGGGGTTTACATGAGCGGCATCATCCGCGAGCCCAAGCTGCCGCATGACTGCCAATCCCTGGGCAGCAAAGGCTTCGTTCAGTTCTATCAGATCTATGTCAGACATCGACAAGCCGAGCCGGTCCAAGAGCTTTTCGCTGGCAGGTGCGGGGCCAATGCCCATAATACGCGGGGCGACCCCGGCCACGGCGGTTCCAAGGATGCGAGCCATGGGCTTGAGATCGAAGCGTTTCACCGCAGCTTGCGAGGCGATGATGACCGCCGCGGCCCCATCATTGACGCCCGAGGCATTTCCGGCTGTGACCGTACCATTTTCGCGAAAAGGCGTGCTGAGGCTTGCAAGCTTGTCTAGGCTGGTGGCGCGCGGGTGTTCATCGGTATCAAAGACAATTGGATCGCCGCGCCGTTGCGGCAGCGATATGGGTGTGATTTCGCGGGCAAATCGACCTGAGGCTTGGGCTGCGGCCGCGCGGGACTGGCTGCGATGGGCAAAAGCATCTTGATCGGCGCGTGACACAGCAAAATTCGCGGCCACATTTTCAGCGGTTTCTGGCATGCTATCGATGCCAAAGCCTGCCTTCATCTTGCGGTTCACAAATCGCCATCCGATGGTTGTATCAAACATCTCAGCTTTTCGGGAAAAGGCGCTATCGGCTTTGGGGATGACCATGGGCGCGCGGGTCATGCTTTCCACGCCGCCAGCCAGAATGATCTCCGCTTCACCGGCTTTGATTGCGCGTGCGCCCATGGCGATGGCGTCCAGTCCCGAGCCGCATAAACGGTTGAGCGTGACGCCCGCGACGCTCTCAGGCAGCCCTGCAAGCAGTGCCGCCATGCGGGCCACATTGCGATTGTCTTCACCGGCCTGATTGGCACAGCCCATGATCACATCATCAATGGCCGCCGGATCAAGGGTCGGCACATCTGCCAATGTGGCCCGAATTACATGGGCCAAAAGATCATCAGGTCGGGTCTGCGCCAAAGCGCCACCAAAACGGCCAATCGCGCTGCGACGACCGGTGCAAAGATAGGCTTCTGTCATGGCTGGGACTCCTCAAAATGCTGACCCTTGATGCTGCGGGAGTGTCCCCGAAACTGGGCAATCACTTCGCCCGTGGCGCGGGTGACTTCAATGTCATAAATGCCGCTGCGCCCGGCGCGGTGCAACTCGCGGGCCTTAGCGGTTAACTGATCGCCCAATTGGCTGGGCGCGAGAAAGCTGACAGAGCAGGTCTGTGCTACGACCCGCTGATTATAGCTGTTGCAGGCATGGGCAAAGGCAGTGTCAGCCAGCGTGAAGATTAAGCCGCCATGGCAGATTTCATGGCCATTGAGCATCTGCTGTGTGACTTGCATGGTCACATGGGCCTGTCCGGGCGAGATGTGGACGACCTGCAGCCCTAGCGCTTGGCTGGCCGCATCACGGGCCCCCAAGGCCAAGGAGGATTTTTCAGCAATTTGTTGCGCGGTCAAAGGCATTTTAACTTCCTGAATACTGCGCGGGGCGCTTGTCGAGGAAGGCCGTGACGCCTTCGAGGTAATCTGCCGACTGGCCACAGGCGCGCTGAATCTCGGCTTCAAGGGCCATATGCGCCTCGAGATCCAATTGACCTGCTGTGTGGATGGCATGTTTGGTCTGGGCCAGGCCAAGGGTCGCGCCCCTGGCCAGGTCTGCGGTCATCTTCTGTGCCGTCTCCATGAGCGCGTCGGGTTCGCAGCATTGCCAAACTAAGCCCCAGTCTTGAGCTGTTTGCGCAGTGATTGGTGTTGCGGTCATGGCCCAGGCTTTCGCGCGCAGAGGTCCTAAGATTTGCGCCATATGGTAGGTGCCACCTGCATCCGGTATCAGTCCGACTTTGGCGAAACTCTGCACAAATTTTGCAGTGGTGGCCGCAAGGACAATATCGCAGCTAAATACGATATTTGCGCCCGCACCAGCCGCCACCCCATTGACAGCGCAGACCACAGGTTTGGCCAAGCTGCGTAGGCGTTGTACCAGCGGATTGTAAAGCGTGCTCAGGGTATGACCCAGATCTGGGGGGCCTCCCATCTTGCGCGGATCGCGGCCCTCAAGATCTTGCCCCGCGCAGAAACCGCGCCCGGCGCCCGTCAACAAAAGCGCGCGCACCGCGGGTTTTTCTGCCTCCGCCAGCGCGGCGCTGAGGGCGACATGCATTTCGTCATTGAAGGCGTTGAGCCGATCTGGTCGGTTCAATGTGATTTGCATCCAGCCGTCGAAATGTTCGGTAAGGATCGTGTCAGACATGCGGGCCTCCAATGCGGTTTGTACAAATAACTTGCATAAACCGACCGCTTGGTCAATTAATATTGCAAGTTGTGAACAAAGGTGTGCCGATGCTGGATCAAGATCATTTTTCGAGCTATTCTATGGGCCAATGGCTACGCTCAGATGGAAGCGGGCGGGCGGTTCGCTCGGCGGTCTCTGGTGAGACCCTCGGCGTTTTGGGCCGGGTGCCAGATGTGGCCGCCATGCGAAGCTACGCCATAACCCATGGAGGGCCGGCTCTGCGCGCATTGAATTTTCACGACCGCGCGCGCATGGTCAAAGCCCTCGCTTTACACCTTAAGGCGCATCGCAAAGCGCTGTATGAATTGTCGTTCCTGACAGGTGCCACCCTTGCGGACAGTCAGATTGATATCGACGGGGGCATTGGCACCCTGTTGGTCTATGCATCCAAAGGGCGCCGGGAAATGCCCGAGGGATTTGTTTTGCCCGATGGGGACGTGGAAGTGCTCAGCCGCGATGGCAGTTTTTTGGGCCAGCATGTCTTGACCCCGCGCCAAGGAATTTCATTGCAAATAAATGCGTTTAACTTCCCGGTTTGGGGCATGTTGGAGAAGCTGGCCCCCAGTCTGTTGGCCGGGGTGCCCACGGTGGTAAAACCGGCCAGTGACACGGGATATTTGACGCAGGCTGTTGTGCGGTTGATCGCGGAGAGTGGCATTCTGCCTATGGGCGCGCTTCAGCTGATTATGGGCGCCACGGGAGATCTTTTGGACTGTCTGGACGCGCAAGACACTGTGGGGTTCACGGGCAGCGCGGCCACAGCATTGGCGCTGCGCAGCCGGCCATCACTTGTGCAAAATGCCGTGCGCTTCACCTCTGAACAGGACAGTTTGAATGGCTCGGTGCTGGGGCCGGATGTCGCGCCGGGTTCGACGGAATTTGATCTCTTCATCACTGAGGTGCACCGTGAAATGACGACGAAAGCCGGGCAAAAATGCACCGCCATTCGACGCATTATGGTGCCAGAAGCCCATGTGCAGGCGGTGAACGCGGCCCTGTCAGAGCGGCTTGCTGCCACGAAAATTGGTCATCCGGCACAGACGGATACGCAGATGGGCGCCTTGGTGTCGCAGGCGCAGCGCGAGGATGTGCGCGAAAAGCTACGGCTGCTCTCGGGTGAATGCGACCCTGTATTTGGTGATGCGCAGAACTGTTTGGTCAACGGGGCTGATGCCAAAGATGGTGCTTTTATGTCGCCTGTTTTGCTACATTGCCCAGATCCTGATGCGGCCCAAATAACCCATGAGATCGAGGCCTTTGGCCCGGTCTCTACGGTTATGGCCTATCGTGACGTGCCCCATGCGATCTCCTTGCTGAACAAAGGGGGCGGTTCTTTGGTGGCCTCTGTTATCACTCATGATCCTCAGGTGGCACGACAGGTAGTTTTGGGGGCAGGGGCGTTTCATGGGCGCCTCTATTTCAATGATCGGATATCTCAGGCCGAGAGTACAGGGCATGGCGCTCCCCTGCCGCATATGGTGCATGGCGGACCCGGTCGGGCGGGAGGCTCAGAGGAATTGGGCGGTTTGCGTGGGGTGAAACACTTTATGCAACGCAGCGCCATTCAAGGCAGCCCGGATATACTTTCAGCCATCACTGGAATGTGGGTGACAGGAGCGGCAGAGCACGCGGGTCCTGCGCATCCGTTTACACGCAGTTTTGATGCGCTTCAGATCGGCGAGACACTCCACACGGATGCGCGTGAGGTCACGCTGGCAGATATTGAGCATTTTGCTGAATTTACCGGGGATCGGTTTTACGCGCATATGGATGCAGAGGCCGCCAAGGCCAATCCATTTTTTCCAGATCGTGTTGCGCATGGGTATTTGTTGCTGAGTTTTGCCGCAGGTCTTTTTGTGGAGCCAAGTCCTGGGCCCGTGCTGGCGAATACGGGGCTGAATGGGCTGTCGTTTCAAAAGCCGGTTGTGGCGGGAGACTGCCTCTCTGTGCAGCTTACAGTCAAGCGCAAGACGCGCCGCACCGATGCCTATGGTGAAGTGCGCTGGCATGTGGCCCTGCGCAACCAAGATCGCGATTTGGTGGCAGAATATGAATTGTTGACCATGAATTCATATGGTGAAACCAAAGAGGCATGACAGAGCAACCTGCGCCTCTTGCCCAATTGATAGAACATCTGCACGCTCAGGGGAGGTTGCGTGTATGGTCTGTGATTGTCACGATTTTGGGCGAATTGGCGGAACCGGAGGGGGGTGAAATCTCGATGTCCGCGCTGCTAGAGCTTTGCGCGGCGCTTGAGATTGAGCCGCAAGCGGTGCGCACCGCAATGTCTCGCCTTTCAAAAGATGGGTTGGTCTCGGGACGGCGCGTGGGGCGGCAAGCATTTTATCGGTTCTCAAGCGCAGGTCTTGAGCAGTATCACAGGGCTGCGCGGAGGATTTATGCGGCGCCTCGAGATATTGCACAGTGGTGCTATGGTTTGATCGGTCCAGATGCCGATTTAGCCCAGTTGCAAAAAGACAGCGCGGCGGATCCGCCGTTGATTTTTGGGACGCGGCTTGTCTGTTGGCCAAGTGCGGCTGTGCCCGAGGGATTGAAGCCTTGGCTCCAAAGACTTGTGGTATTTGACAGCGCGCCGTCAGTCTTTCCAGATTGGACGTACTCGCAGGTGTTTCCAGCCTTGAGTGCTGAGAGCTGTGGTTTGATCCTGCGCCTGTGTGACGCTCTTGGTGGGCCTATCATGACGGCCCCGCAGGCCCGATTAACCCGGCTGTTGCTTGTGCATTATTGGCGCCGGTTGGTGTTGCGGTATCCCACCATTGAGGCACCGCTAGATGATTGGCCCTTAGCGCGTGCGCATCGCGCGCTGGCGCGCATCTATCCGCAATTGGTGCAGCTGAGCGGTGGGTCACCCGATTGTACCACCCGCTTCTGTTATATTACAAAATAATATTGATTTATAAATTTTCGTAATATAAGGTTTCGGTGAATTTTGGGAGAGAACGGATGTATTCACAAGGATTGATTGGATCTGGCGAGCAGACCACTGAAACGCCGGAGTTTTTGGCGGCCTTCCAAGCCCGCATTGATGCGGATGAGAAAATAGAGCCGAATGACCCCATGCCAGCGGCTTATCGCAAGACCTTGATTCGTCAGATTGGGCAGCATGCGCATTCAGAAATCGTCGGCATGTTGCCGGAGGGCAATTGGATCACTCGCGCACCGACTTTGCGGCGCAAGGCGGCGCTTTTGGCCAAGGTGCAAGATGAAGGTGGGCATGGCTTATATCTCTATTCCGCCGCTGAAACCCTCGGGGTTAGCCGCAAACAGATGACCGAAGAATTGGTGTCTGGAAAGGCAAAATATTCTTCGATATTCAATTACCCCACCCAGACCTGGGCCGATATTGGCGCCATTGGTTGGCTTGTGGATGGGGCGGCGATTATGAACCAAGTTCCTTTGTGTCGGTGCTCTTATGGACCATATGCACGGGCGATGATCCGCGTGTGCAAGGAAGAGAGTTTTCACCAACGGCAGGGCTATGAGATCATGCTAAAATTGGCCGAAGGCAGCCCGGCGCAAAAGGAGATGGCTCAGGATGCATTGAATCGCTGGTGGTGGCCCTCATTGATGATGTTTGGCCCGCCTGATGGGGAAAGTGAGCATTCAGATCAATCGACGCGCTGGAAAATTAAGCGGTTTACCAATGATGAGCTGCGGCAGAAATTTGTTGACGCCACCGTGCCGCAGGCGCAGCGCCTGGGCTTGTCCCTGCCAGATCCGGCGCTGGCTTGGAATGAGGTGGAGGGGCGCTACGACTATGGCGAAATCGATTGGGACGAGTTTTGGGCTGTGGTCAAAGGACATGGTCCGCTGAACAACGCCCGTGTGGCGGCGCGCAAAAAGGCTTGGGAAGAGGGGGCTTGGGTTCGTGAGGCGGCGCTTGCCCATGCCAAGAAACGTGCCGCGCGACAGACCGCAGCCATAGCTGCCGAGTGAGGCAAGAGGAGGCGACCAGATGAGCGAAACCGAAGAAATACCGCTTTGGGAAGTGTTTATCCGCCCGCGCAATGGGCTGGCGCATCGTCACTGCGGTTCGCTGCATGCGGCGGATGCTGAAATGGCATTGCAAGCGGCGCGAGACGTCTATACCCGCCGCGGCGAGGGGCTGTCGGTCTGGGTTATTCCGTCGGCACAGATTGTCGCCTCTGATCCGCAAGATCGTGATGCGCTGTTTGATCCTGCCGATGATAAAATTTACCGCCATCCCAGTTTTTACAACATTCCAGATGATGTGGGTCATATGTAATGTCGACCGCATGGGTTGCAGCCTTGATCGGCTTGGCGGATGATCACCTCATATTAGGGCACCGCTTGTCGGAATGGTGCGGCCATGCGCCGATGCTCGAGGAAGATCTGGCCATGCCCAATATTGCATTGGATCTTATTGGGCAGGCGCGCGGGCTTTATACCTATGCCGGTGAATTGGAAGGTGCGGGGCGCGACGAGGATGCTTTGGCCTTTGGCCGATTGGAGCGTGCCTATCGAAATCTATTGATTTGCGAGCTGCCAAATGGTGATTTTGCCCAGACCATGTTGCGGCAATTTTACTTTGCCAGTTTCATGCATTTGTTTTGGCAGAAGGTTGAGCGCTCAACTGATACCACCCTTGCAGCGATAGCCGCCAAGGCCGTGAAAGAGGCGCAGTATCACCGCCGCCACTGTGCGGAATGGGTAGTCCGCTTGGGGGATGGAACCGATGAAAGTGCGCGGCGGATGCATGAGGCTGTGACGCTTTTGGCGCCCTATACGGGCGAGTTTTTTATAGCAGACCCTGAAGCCAGCGGCGCTGTGGCGGCTGGAGTATTGCCACAGATCCAAACTTTGCAACCGGCCTGGCAGGCGGATGTTGAGCAGGTGTTCGCGGCGGCCAAACTGGCCCTGCCACAAGCGGTCTATGCACAAAAAGGGGGGCGCAGGGGGCTGCACACGGAAGCAATGGGCCATCTTTTGGCGCAGTTGCAATTTATGCAGCGCAGTTTTCCGGATATGACATGGTAGAGTTCCAGGCCCGCCGCGCATGGGAGGCTGCAGCGGCTGTGTTGGATCCCGAGGTGCCTGCGGTTACCGTGGCGGACTTGGGCATTTTGCGAGCTGTTGACATTGATGATCAGGGCCGGGCTGTTGCGCAAGTCACCCCCACCTATTCGGGATGCCCGGCTGTCTTGGCGATTGAATTGGCCATCGAAGCGGCACTGCTTCAGGCCGGTTTTGATCCGGTGATTGAGCGGGTTCTCGCACCGGCTTGGACCACGGATTGGATCACCGAGGAGGGGCGAGAAAAACTTAGTGCCTATGGAATTGCGCCGCCTGTCGGTGGCTCTGCATCGAAACGCGCGCTCTTTGGCGAGATCGCCGTGGCTTGCCCGCGCTGCGCGTCAGTGGATACGTCCAAGTTGTCCGAATTTGGCTCAACGGCCTGCAAGGCCCAGTATCGCTGCAATGCCTGTCATGAGCCGTTCGATTATTTCAAATGTATTTGAGGAGAGGCTATAATGGCCAAACTGAGATTTCATGATTTGACCATCAGCGCCGTGCGCGTCGACACTGCCAGTTCTGTCGAACTTAGTTTTGACATCCCACCGGCCTTGGCGTCTGATTTTGTTTTTGAGCCTGGGCAGTATTTAACCCTTCGGGCTGTGGTGGATGGGCAGGACTTACGGCGATCTTATTCAATTTGCTCTCCATTGGGCGCACCGCAGCTTTCGGTTGGGATCAAACGGATCGAAGGCGGCGCATTTTCCAGTTTTGCTTTGGGCCTGAAGCCGGCGGATGTGCTTCAGGTTATGCCACCGCAGGGGCGGTTCACGGCGCCGATTGGTGGGCGGCACAATTATTTGCTCTTGGCCGCAGGCTCAGGCGTCACGCCGATCAAATCGATTGCGCAATCCGTGTTGGAGGGCGAAGTTGATAGCACGGTGACCCTGTGTTACGCCAATCGCAACACCGAAAGCATTATGTTTCGTCAAGCCTTTGATGATCTGAAGGACAGGTATCTCACACGGTTTCTGATGACGCATGTCATGGATGAAGAAGCGCAAGATGTGGCTCTTTTTAACGGGCGCATGGATGCGGAGAAACTCAGTACCATGGCCACGCGTGGCCTTATTTCCCCAATGGATTATGACGCAATCTATATTTGCGGTCCACAGCCGATGATTACGGCGGCGTCTGAGGCTTTGACAGTGTTGGGCGTGCCGCCAGAACGGATCAAATTTGAGCTCTTTACCCCGTCAAGCCCGCTGCCGATTGCCAGCGCTGCAAAAAAGCCTTCCGTTGCGCGCGGTGCGCGGGTTGAGGTTGTGCTGGATGGTGCGCGGCGGGGATTTGCCATGGAGGCGGGCGACATGCTGCTGGATGCGGCCAGCCATTCTGGGCTTGAGCTGCCCTATTCTTGCGCCAATGGCATGTGCGCGACCTGCCGCTGTAAGTTGAGCCAAGGAGAGGGGGAGATGGCACAAAACTTCTCTCTCGAGCCCTGGGAAGTTGAACAGGGCTATGTTTTGGCCTGTCAATTTAAACCGCGGTCAGAGCTGGTGGTTTTAGACTTCGACGCGGTCTAAATATTGGTTTCATCTCGCGTCAGGCGTATGAGGCGTTGCGGTCATAAATCACTGGGAACCAATCTTCGCGCAAAATCTGGCCGGGCTTCATCGCGTGACCCGGGAAGGGCGGGGAAGTCGGGCCAGGGCGCTCAACATAGCGCGCATCATCGCCCATGAGCCGCAAAGAGAAGGCCCGGCGGCGCTGGTTGCTTTCATTTCCGCGTGCGCCATGCAAAATACCAAAGTTAAAGGCTACCGCATCACCGGGCTCCATCGCCCATTCGCGGATTTCCATGCCTTCCGCCTCGGGGTCTGGCACAGGCATATAGTCTTCCTGATTGGGGTAAAAACTCTCCTCGGCCAGCCAGCGGGTTGGCAGGACTGGTTTGGCCCATTTGTGACTGCCGGCAACGCAGCGGAGCGAGGCTTCTGTCACGGGATCCAGCGGGCTCCAAAAACTCACATTTTGTTGGCCGTCGACAAAATAATAGGGCCCGTCTTGATGCCAAGGAGTGGCTTTGGATGTGCCAGGTTCTTTTACTAAAATATGGTCGTGAAACATTTGTACTCGCTGCGTGCTCATAAGGTCTGCGGCCACAGCTGCCGCGGGACTTTCGCGCAGGACAGTTTCAAATTCTGGAATGCGGGTCCAATTGCAATAATCATCGAAAAACCGCCCCACTTCGTCGGATTTCAAATTTTCTGCAGCATAGGGGCCCGGCGCGTTCATGTTGCGCGCAATGCCCGCTCGCAATGTCTCTACATGATCGGCAAACAGGCCTTTGACCAAGACGACACCATCGCGCTGAAAGGCGTCGATATCGCCTTGAGTGAGCAGAGGATGGGGCATGGTTGAGATCCTTTTCGTTTGTACTGTGCTGCCACAGGCGTGTGTGAATTTCAATTCGGAGTTTGCAGCCCAAGACCAGCTTTTTCTCAAACGGCATGTAATGAGACTTTTTAGTTGATCGGTTGGCCGTTTTTCGTAAAGTGGTTTCACTCATAATTGGCAGGGATATATCATGACTTTTTATACGATCTTTCACAGAACCTTGGGCGGTGCCGTTGCGGCTTTGGCAATGTCCAGTGTGGCATACGCTGCAGATTATAGCTTTAACCTACAGAGTTTTTTGCCCGCACAGGCGGTGATTCCGTCGAAAATCATCGATGTTTGGGCCGATAATGTTGAGGAGGCCTCTGGCGGGCGCATCGAAATCAACCGCTATGCGGCAATGCAATTGGGCGGCAAGCCGCCTGAGTTGATCGACCAGGTGCTCGATGGCGTCATTGATATCACTTGGAATGTGGTGGGCTATACGCCTGGCCGTTACCCATCGACAGAAGTTTTTGAGCTGCCCTTCCTTGTGAATGATGCGGGTCCGGCCTCTGCGGCATTCTGGAAAATGTTGGAGGGAGATATTGCCGAGCGCGAGTTTGGCAATCTGAAGGTGTTGGGCGGTTGGGTGCACGGTCCCGGCGTTATTCATGCCAATAAGGCTGTGACGGTCCCGTCCGATTTCAATGGCATGAAGATTCGCGGCGCGTCGCGCCAGGTTAATGCGATGCTGAACGAACTGGGTGCCACCCCTGTGGGCATGCCGGTGCCAGCGGTGCCAGAGGCTTTGTCCAAGGGTGTTATTGATGGAACGACGATTCCATGGGAGGTCACGAAGGCGCTGAAAGTTCCAGAGCTTGTCGAGCATCATACAGAATTCACCGGTCCGATGCTCTATACGGTCACTTTCGTTTTGGTGATGAACAAAGACAAATTTGCAGCTTTGCCCGCCGATCTTCAAGCGGTCATTGAAGACAACTCAGGCCTTGAGTTCTCCATCTTTGCTGGCACCACGCAGCAAGCCTATGACACACCAGGTCGCGACGTTGCCGTGGGCAGGGGCAATGATATCGTCACTCTGGACGCGGCCCAATCTGCTGTCTGGGCCGAAGCGGCCCAGCCCGTCTATGGGGCTTGGATCGCCGAGATGACAGGGCGCGGTCTCGACGGACAGGCTATGATTGATCAAGCCATCGCATTGATGAACGCAAATTAATTAGCTAAAGCACATTTAACGCTGCGCGGGCTGTTTCGCGCAGCGTTTCTATTTCAAAGACGGGGCGCTCACATGAGAAATTTGGCAACGCGGGCCGCACGTTTGATGGCGATCTGTGGCGGTCTGGTGTTAACTTTCCTGATTGTGTTGATTTGCATTTCGGTAATTGGACGCAGTTTAAATGGCCTGTTGCATGGATGGATCGGCGCGGTGATGCCTGGCGTTTCGGCTTGGGCCTTGGATCTGGGTGTTGGGCCAATCAATGGTGATTTTGAATTGGTGGAGGCGGGTGTGGCCTTTGCGATTTTTGCTTTTCTGCCTTTGTGCCAAATTTCCGCAGGCCATGCCTCTGTTGATATTTTTACGGCAAAATTGCCGACCTGGATTAATCGCGTGTTGCAGCTTGCCATTGACGTGATTTTTGCGGTTGTCCTTATCGCAATGGCCTATCAGTTGTACAACGGCATGCTGTCAAAACAACGCTATGGCGACACCACCTTTTTATTGCAATTTCCGATTTGGTGGGCCTATGCCGCCAGCCTGTCAGGATCCATTCTCACAGCGGTGATTTCTTTATATGTGGCGGGTATTCGTGCGTTGGAACTCATGCGTGGTGAAGATATTTTGTCCCAAGAGGCAGGGCTGGATTTATGAGCAACTTAGAGATTGGCCTGGCGTCTTTTCCGGCGCTTCTGATATTGATTTTCATCCGTGTGCCTATTGGTCTTGCAATGTTTTTGGTTGGCTTGGTGGGACTGTATTTCACCACGGGCAGTTTCAATTTGCCACTGGCCCGGTTGAAATCTGAAACCTTCAGCACGTTTTCTAGCTATTCTTTGTCGATTGTACCGATGTTTTTGTTGATGGGACATTTTGCGACCCTGGGGGGTATGTCGAGTGCCCTGTTTAAAGCGGCTGAGAGCTTTTTGGGCCATCGCAAGGGCGGAATTGCCATGGCGGCCATTGGCGCATGTGCCGGTTTTGGCTCAATCTGCGGCTCGTCACTCGCCACGGCGGCGACCATGGGGCGCGTCGCTCTGCCTGAATTGCGCAAATATGGATATTCTGGCGGTTTTTCCACCGCCACTTTGGCAGCCGGTGGCACGTTAGGGATTTTGATCCCGCCCTCAATTGTTTTGGTGATCTACGCGATTTTAACCGAGCAAAATATTGCTAAACTGTTTCTGGCAGCCTTCATTCCGGGAATTTTGGCGGCGCTTGGCTATGTGATTGCCATTTCCATCTATGTCCGACTTCATCCGGAGGCGGCGGGTGTGAAAGCGGCGGTGCCCTATGCCGAACGCTTTGCGGCCTTGTTCAAAGTTTGGCCGGTGTTGTTGGTCTTTGCCCTCGTGGTGGGTGGCATCTATCAGGGCTGGTTCACGCCCACGGAAGGGGCGGCGGTTGGGGCGGCCGGCACGGGGTTCATCGCGTGGATGAACAAGGGTCTCACGCGCAGCACCTTGGTTGAGAGCTTCCTTGTCACCGCAAAATCCAGCGCAATGATTTTCTTCATTATCCTTGGCGCTGGCTTTTACAATGGGTTTTTAGCCCTAACCCAAGTGCCACAGGAGATTTCGAGCTTCGTGGTCAGCCAAGGGTTTAGCCCCTGGGTCGTTCTGACCATCATTTTGCTGTTTTACCTTGTGTTTGGCTGTCTAATGGACAGCTTGTCGATGATTTTATTGACCATTCCGATTTTCTTTCCAGTCATCGTGGAGCTTGATTTTGGCATGAGCCAAGAGCAAATCGCCATATGGTTTGGAATTTTGGTGCTGATCGTAGTGGAAGTTGGGCTGATTACCCCGCCCGTGGGAATGAATTTATTTGTTATCAATGCGATGGATCGCAGTACGCCGTTAGTACTGACCTATAAGGTCGTGATGTATTTCGTGGCCTCTGACATTGCGCGGGTGATTTTGCTCGTGGCATTCCCCGCAATTACTCTGTTTTGGCTTCGGGTTTAAAGACCAACGGGCTGGGGACATACCAGCTCATTTCGCTCGAATTGTTAAAATAGTGTTGATATTCGGTGGCTCAAGTTGTTCCGTGGGAGGGGATATTGATCGGAGCCATACATGAGTGTAGATACCGCATTGCCAAAAGACTGGGACCGTTCGGGTTTGCCCGGTTGGGCCTATTTTTCGCAAGAATTGTTTGAGCTGGAATGTGAGACCCTGTTCAAAACCCATTGGCAATTTGTCTGTCATGTAAATGAAGCGGCAGATATTGGCGCCTATGTCACCTATGATGTTGCTGGGGAGCGCGCTTTGGTAATCCGCGGGCATGACGGCATTTTGCGAGCCTTTCACAATCTGTGCCGGCATCGTGGATCGCGGATTGTGCCGGATGCGCGCGGTGTCTGCAACAAGGCGATGGTTTGCCCATATCATGGTTGGGCCTACAATTTGGACGGCCGGCTGCGCGGGATCGCCAATCGGGATACATTTCCGCCGATGCAAGCTGAGAAATGGGGCCTGAAACCGCTGGAGATGGAAATCTGGAATGGCCTGGTTTTCATTCGTTTCCAAGCCGGTCCCCAGCCCGCGGTAGCAGAAATTTTAGCCCGGTTCGATGATGAAATCACCCCCTATGATTTGGCCAATATGGTTCCAACTGACAGCAATTCAATGGATGATCTCCTGCCGGTGAACTGGAAATCTGTGCGTGATGTAGACAATGAGGGCTACCATGTCCGGCAAGCCCATCCGGGGCTGCATCAACTCTATGGAAATGGCTATTTTGACGAGCCTTACGCCAATGGCACCTCGCGATCGGTCGGGACATTCAATGAGGCTTACGGCCATCGCTGGAGCGTGCGGAAATACCGCGAGATCTTGCCAGAGGCAGATAACCTTCCACGGGAACAGCAGCGTCAATGGATCTATTTTGGTATGTTCCCCAATTTTGTTCTCGGCCTCTATCCCGACAGTGTCATATATTATCAAGAAGTGCCCCAGTCTGCCGAGCAAACTGTGCAGCGCGGAATGTGCTATCGGCGGAGCAACGAAAGCCGTGAAATGAAGGCCGCGCGCTATTTGAGTGGACGGATTGACCGCGATACGGCGGACGAGGATCAGATGCTCATGGTTTGGTCTTGCGAGGCGACAAAATCCTCTGCATATGACGGCGTGATATTTTCTGATTTGGAGTACGGTGTGAAGACCTATCACGACCATTTGCGACAGCTATTGCCGGTGCTGGCGCAGCCCGTTCCACCCGAGTCGGGGCAAATTGCCCTACTCAATGATGCGCTTCTCAGCAAAGGGGATTGAATAGGTGGGAATGTTGCGAAAACGGCTGATGAGTGAGGGCGCGCAGGGCATGGTTTTGATCAGCCCAACGCTGGTGTTTACACTTTTGATGTTGGCTGTTCCCCTGATTATGGTTCTGGCGCTCAGTTTTTGGACACAGAACTATTTGACGTTGGATCGCAGTTTTTCTCTTACGAATTACAAGACGGCTTGGACTGAGCCGATGTATCAGTATCTGATGGCCCGTTCGCTCAAGATTTCAATTTTCGTGACGGCGTTAACGGTGGTCTTGGCCTATCCCGTGGCCTATTTCATATCTTTCCATGTCACGCCGAAACGCAAGGCCATGTGGATTTTTTTGATCACGATCCCGTTTTGGACCAGCTATCTGATGCGGATTTTCCTGTGGAAGGTGATCTTAGGCTATAACGGCGTGGTGAATGGCAGTCTCATGGGGCTTGGGCTGATTGAACAGCCATTAAGCTTTATATTGTACAATCAAAATGCAGTGGTGTTGACCCTGGCCCATTCTTGGGTGCCCTTCGCGATTTTACCGATTTTTGTGGCGCTGGAGCGCGTGGATCGCTCTTTGATTGAGGCGGCAGAGGACCTGGGCGACAATCGGCTGCGCCGGTTTTTCCGGGTGACATTGCCCCTGTCGATGCCCGGCGTGATTGCGGCGACCATCATTGTGTTCATTCCCACCATCGGCGATTACGTCACGCCGCGATTGGTGGGCGGTCCGAATGGGCTCATGATTTCCAATATGATCGAGTTGCAGTTCAAAAAGGCCAATAACGCTCCCCTTGGAGCAGCTTTGGCCATTTCTGCTATGGCAATCGTGACATGTGTTACCTTGGTGTTTGTTTGGATGAATAGAAAATTTATGCGAGGGCCAAAATAATGCGTGGCAAGGGATATTTTTTCAAATGGTATATCGCGCTGTTTTTGGTGTTCCTCTATGCACCGGCCATTCTGTTACCGGTCTTTGCTTTCAATGACAGCAGCATCGTGTCTTTTCCGTTGAAGGGTTTCACGACAAAATGGTTCGAAATGCTGCAATCCACCGAGGCGCTGCATGTGGCGGTGCGCAACAGTCTGATGATTGCAGTTACAACGGCGATTTTCTCTACGCTTTTTGCCGTTTTGGCAGCCCGGGCTTCTACCCGCTTTGCCTTTCCCGCAAGGCGGTCCATCATGGGCTTTATCATGCTTCCTATGGTCTTGCCTGAGATCATTATCGGCGTGTCCTTGTTGGTGGTCATTGTTCAGATGGGTTTTGAGCTTTCGCTCTTCACCATTATTTTGGGGCATATTCTGATCTGCACACCCTTTTGCATCGCCATTTTATCATCGGCCTTTATGAATTTGGATCAAAGCCTTGAAGAGGCCTCGATTGATCTTGGGCAAACGCGATGGAACACGTTTCGGTTGGTAATTTTTCCGCTGGTTATGCCAGGGATTGTGGCAAGCCTGTTGATTGCTTTTACCATTTCACTCGATGAGTTTATTATTGCCTTCTTCTTGGCTGGGACCGAGCCGACCTTGCCCGTCTACATTTGGGGGCAATTGCGATTCCCACAAAAACTGCCCAGCTTGATGGCCTTGGGCACATTGTTGCTGCTGCTTTCGATCGGCTTGCTGGTCCTCGCAGATTTTGTTCGCCGGCGTGGACTCAAGAAAACCGGCATTGAGAGTTCAGGGGGATTCCTATGACACAGCCCATTATTCAACTCAGCGGAGTTGATAAATTTTATGGTGATTTTCAAGCGCTGTCACAGATCGATTTGGATATTCGCACCGGGGAATTTTTCTCGCTTTTAGGCCCATCGGGCTGTGGAAAGACCACCTTGCTGCGCTCGATTGCCGGGTTTGAAACCCCCTCTGTGGGCAGCCTGCATATTGATGGTAAATCCATGGATAGGGTGCCGGCCAATAAGCGTCCGACCAATATGGTGTTTCAAAGCTATGCAATTTTTCCGCATATGAGTGTGGCTCAGAATGTCGCCTATGGGCTGAAGGCACGCGGCTTGCCAAAGGCGGAGATACATGAACGGGTTTCTGAGGCCATTGCCATGGTGGGGCTGCAAGGCTTCGACAGCCGCGCGTCTCATGCGCTGTCAGGCGGGCAGCGTCAAAGGGTTGCGTTGGCCCGAGCCTTAGTCCTCAAGCCGCGGGTTCTGCTTCTTGATGAGCCGCTCTCGGCGCTTGACAAAAAGATGCGCGAACAAATGCAATCGGAATTGCGGCGGTTGCAACGCGCGGTTGGCATCACCTTTGTTCTCGTAACCCATGATCAAGAAGAGGCGCTCACCATGTCTGACCGGATTGCGGTCATGTTTGACGGCAAAATCGCCCAAGTGGCCACGCCGCAAACGCTTTATGGTAAACCTAGCTCGCGGCGGGTGGGCAATTTTATTGGTATGATGAATTTTTTTGATGCCAAAGTCCTGAGTACGTCGGGTGAGACGGTTGAGGTGGATGTACAATCTTTTGGCACAGTCACATTGCCTCTGTCCCAAGCTCCAGGAGGGGTTGAGGGCTGCCAGTCTGTCGGCATACGTCCGGAAATGTTGACCATTCTGGCCGAGGGGCGAACCGCTGAGCGTGAAATTGAAGCTGTGGTGTCGGAGGTCTTCTACTACGGCGATATGACCTATTATGACGTGAATCTGCCGCAAAAGGATGCGCCGGTGACTGTCACGATGCGCAATACTGCAGGCCGCAAGGTGCTGGCCGCGGGAGATACGGCCCGGGTGGGATGGAGCCCGGTTTCGCTGCTTTTGTTGCAGTGATTCGAAAGTGGGTCTGCTGTGATTGCAGTACAACGGCCCTTTCGCATTTAGGGCATCGGAGCCACAAAGGATTAAAGATTGATCATCTCGCCCTTAGTGGGTATCGCCGTCTCTCGGTGTTTGGGGAACGTTTTGCAAAGGCCTTTTGAAATAAAAAGAGCGCCCAAAGGGGCGCTCTTTGTCTTTTCGTATGGCTTGCGGTTTAGATTAGAAACCGGCTTTGATCTTCTCGAATTCTGCGATCATTTTTTCACGCAATGCTTGGTTCATTGGTACCTGTGCCAGGACGGGCGCATCCACAGGGCCAAGGCCGGCCTCAGCCAAAGCTTCGGCGCCAATGGCCGTCATGGCGGTTTGGTTGCCGTGGCCATAGCCCCATTCTGACACGATATAACCTGCTGAGCCGGGGTCCATCCATGCATTGAAGAAATCATACATTTTGTCTTCTGGATTGGGTCCATTTGCCAAATTCACATAGCCACAGAACCAGCTTGAAGAGCCCTCTTTTGTCGAGCGGTTGGCTTCAACCGGCAGGCCCTCGGCGGCCATGGTAGCAGGCGTTTCGCTCCAGGCCCACGAGACAACAACCTCACCACTGCCCATCAATTGCGCCAATTCTGCGCCATCGGCCCAATAGGCCCGCACATTTTGATGCGCTTGACGCAGCCAGGCAGAGGCAGCTTCAAAATCGGCGTCGGTGGCTTTGGTCCAATCGGCGAGACCATTGGCCAAATAGCCCAAGGCGTAGATGTCATCGACATTATCTGGCAGTGCAATCCGGCCAGCATAGGCGGGATCAAGGAACACCGATAGGCTGTCCATTTTCGCCATGTCAACCATATCTGTGCGATAGGTCAAAGCTGTCGTGCCCCAATCCATCGGCAGAAGATAATACCCGCCGTCAAATTTGAAGGCTTCTTTCATCTCCATATTCACATCATCCCACAGTTCAATCCGTGAGGTGTCAAGCGGCTCGAGCAGGCCGGCTTCTAACCATTTTGACACAGATTGGCTGCAAGGGTGTGAGACATCCGCTCTGAAACCCGCACGCAGTTTCTGGAAAGCTTCCTCTTCTTCACCAAAGAAGGAGTATGTTGGCGCATCACCATGCTTTTCGATATACTTTTGGAAGAAGCCCTCGTCTTCATAGCCAGACCAATCGAGCACAACCAATCCGTCATCGGCGGCTGTCGCGGCGCCACTGACAAGTGTTGCGGCCGTGGTGGCCAGCAATATTTTTTTCAGGTTCATAATGTATCTCCTTGTCGGCAAACCGCCGTGAAAAAACTTTAGACCAGCTTTTTGTTTGCTTCAAGAATTCTATTCGATATGACTTGCGGTGGGGCGGTTGCAAAGGGCGGTCTCGCGGCTTTCGCCTTGTAAAAATGAAGGTAAAACCCATGGTTCATGTTGTGATTGCCGGCGCCGGTATCGTTGGAGTTTCTTCGGAAATTTGGCTGCAACGGGCGGGGCATGAGCTCACGCTTGTGAATCGTATGGATGGGGCGTTGCGCACCAGCTATGGCAATGCGGGCGTTCTGGCTGCGGGTGCGATCCTGCCGGTGCCTGTGCCTGGATTGGCGCAAAAGCTGCCAAAAATGGTGTTCAGCCGTGATGAACCGTTATTTTTAGAATGGCGCTATCTGCCTCGCCTGTTGCCTTTTTTGGCGAAATTTCTCAGCTTTGCTCGCGCAGTTCATGTGGCACATTGCGCCTGTTCCCTATCTTATCTCTTGTCCGATAGCCATGCCCAGCATCAATCTTTGGCCGAGGTAACCGGAGCAGAGCGCTTTATCAGTCAAGAGGATTTCTGTTTTGGTTACGCCACAGAGACGAGTTACTTCGCAGATGAGTCAGGCCGTGTGCTGCGCCGTGCGCATGGCTATGAGATTGAGGGGCTCGATGGGGCGGCTTATGCGGATCAGAGATCCGCTTTACAGCGGTCAATGTGCCAAAGTTGTGTGTTATAAGAACAGTGGCCGTATTTCAGATCCGGGGGCCTATCTGGCCGCGCTCCTGGCGCGTTTTCAAGCGGAAGGCGGCACGATGCTCGTGGCCAAATTGAAGATATCGAGCTGCAGGATGGAGCCTATAAGGCCTTAATCACAGATCAGGGCCGGGTCACGGGCGATCATATTGTTCTGGCCATGGGAACTTGGTCGGGCAAGATGGCAAAGAAGCTTGGGATCAAACGCTTGGCCTTTGAGAGCGAGGGCGGCTACCATATTGAGCTGCACAATCTCAGCGCCATGCCCAAAGCGCCGATGATGGTGGCTGCCGGCAAATATGTTGTGACCCCCATGGAAGGGCGCATCCGATATGCGGGGGTGGTGGAATTTACCAGCACCGAGGCGGCGGTGCAGGATGGGCCAGTACAGTTCACCAAGCGACAGATTGCAACGCTGTTTCCCGACTTGACTTACGATCACATGAGCGACTGGATGGGGCGTAGGCCGGCCACGTCAGACAGCCTACCGCGCATTGGGCCTGCCCGCGCCATAGACAATGGCCATATGGCTTTTGGTCACCAACATATCGGGCTGACGGCTGGACCAAAAACCGGGCGGTTGATTGCTTATATGGTCAGCAATCAACCCAGAAATGCAGATCTGTCTGCCTTTGACCCGGCCCGCTATCAGGCCTATTCATAGGCTTCCAAAGGGGGGCAGGTACAGATCAGGTGGCGGTCGCCATGTACATTATCCACACGGTTCACGGGCACCCAATATTTGTCACCCCGCATAGCGCCCGCAGGATAGCAAGCCTGCTCACGGCTATAGGGCCGGTCCCAGGTTTCGATCAAATCCGTGACTGTGTGTGGCGCGTTTTTTAGGGGGTTATTGATACGATCCATTTTGCCATCAATAATGTCCTGCGCCTCTGCTCTGATCGAGAGCATAGCGTCACAGAAGCGATCTAATTCGGCTTTAGGCTCGGACTCGGTGGGCTCAACCATCAAGGTGCCCGCGACGGGCCAGCTCATTGTCGGCGCATGAAAGCCGCTGTCCATCAGGCGTTTGGCGCAGTCATCTACTGTGACATCCGCTGCCTCATTGAGGGGTCTTGTGTCGATGATACATTCATGCGCCACGCGCCCCGTTTTGGAGGTGTAGAGAATGTCAAACGCACCTTCGAGACGCGCGGCAATGTAATTGGCGTTTAAAATAGCCACTTTTGTCGCTTGCGTGAGGCCGGCGCCGCCCATTAGCAGGATATAGGCCCAGCTGACCGGCAGGATGGACGGTGAGCCGAAAGGTGCTGCGGAGACCGGTCCAACGTCGCTTCCATATTCCGGATGGCCTGGCAAATGCGCGGCCAAATGGGCCTTTACACCAATCGGCCCCATGCCTGGCCCGCCCCCGCCATGGGGAATGCAGAAAGTCTTGTGCAGATTGAGGTGTGAGACATCACCGCCAATATCGCCAGGTCGCGACAGGCCAACCATAGCGTTCATATTGGCCCCGTCGATATAGACCTGACCGCCGTGATCATGGGTGACCTTGCACACTTCTTGCACGGTTTCCTCGAACACCCCATGTGTCGAGGGATAGGTAATCATACAGGCGGCCAGGGCGTCGCTGTGCAGTTCTGCTTTGGCACGAAAATCGGCGACATCGATATTGCCGTCAGCATCTGATCCCACGACAACGACCTTATAGCCAACCATTTGTGCGGAGGCTGGGTTGGTTCCATGGGCGGATGTGGGAATCAAACAGACATTCCGATGCGCTTGCCCATTGGCTGCATGGTATTTTCGGATGGTCAACAGGCCAGCATATTCACCCTGTGCGCCCGAATTGGGCTGCTGGCTGATGGCATCATAGCCAGTTATGTCGCAAAGCTTAGCATTTAAATCCGCAAACATCTCATGATAGCCGCGCGCTTGATCGACAGGCACGAATGGGTGCAAATTGGCAAATTCTGGCCAAGTCACCGGGATCATCTCTATGGTGGCGTTGAGCTTCATCGTGCAGCTGCCCAGTGGGATCATAGCCCGATCCAGCGCTAAATCGCGGTCTGCTAGCCGGCGCATATAGCGGGTGATTTCCGCTTCGGCGCGGTTGAGGTGGAAAATAGGATGGGTAAGATAGGCGCTTTCGCGCAGCATGGAATCTGGCAGGCGATAGGCCCGATTGGCCTTGCTGTCATCCTTCAGATCGCTACCAAAGGCGCGCCACACTGCCTCGATGGTTTCTGGGCGTGTTTGCTCATCAAGGCTGATGCCGACACGGTCCGCATCAATCTTGCGCAGGTTGATTCCATTGGCCACGGCGGCCTGTAGGATCACCCCTTGGAGGTTCCCAACATGCACGGTGATCGTGTCAAAGAAGACCTCAGGTTGCACATCAAAGCCTAAGGACTCAAGCCCTTTGGCGAGGCGGCTTGTCTTGCGGTGTACCGATTGTGCAATGGCTTTTATACCGTCCGGCCCATGATAGACCGCATACATGGAGGCGATCACCGCCAAGAGCGCTTGCGCGGTGCAAACATTCGAGTTGGCTTTCTCACGCCGAATGTGCTGTTCACGGGTTTGTAGCGCCAGGCGCAGCGCCTTATTGCCGCGGCTGTCCACTGAGACGCCGATGATCCGGCCAGGCATTGAACGCTTGAAGGCATCCCGTGTCGCCATATAGGCTGCATGCGGTCCGCCATAGCCCATGGGCACGCCAAAGCGCTGAGTGGAGCCAATGGCGATATCCGCGCCCATCTCACCAGGGCTTTTGAGCAGTGCCAGAGATAGTGGATCTGCCGCAACAATAGCCAAGGCTTTATGCGCATGCAGGGCCTCAATTTGGGATGTGAAGTCGCGCACATGCCCATAGGTGCCGGGATATTGGAAAATGGCGCCAAAAACGGCGCTTGCGTCCAAATCGTCTGGGCAACCCACAACAATCTCGATCCCCAAAGGTTCCGCACGGGTTTGAATCACAGCAATATTTTGCGGATGGCAGTTCTCATCTACAAAGAAAGTTTGTGATTTTGACTTGGCAGAGCGCATGGCCATCGTCATCGCCTCTGCGGCCGCTGTGCTTTCATCGAGCAAGGAGGCGTTGGCAATATCTAGCCCAGTAAGATCGCTCACCATCGTTTGGTAATTCAGCAAAGCTTCAAGCCGCCCTTGCGAGATTTCTGGCTGATAGGGGGTGTAGGCGGTGTACCAAGCGGGATTTTCCAAGATATTGCGCAGGATGGGCGCTGGGGTGGTGGTGCCGTGATAGCCCTGACCAATCAGCGAGGTCAGGACTTGGTTTTTGCTGGCCACTTGTTTCATGTGATGCAGCGCATCGCGCTCGGACATTGCCGGGCCAAAGTCTAGCGGAGCTGTTTGACGGATGGCCTGTGGCACGGTCGCATCGATCAATGCATCCAGGCTATCAAATCCAATGGTGCGCAGCATCTCTTCCATCTCTGACGGCGATGGGCCGATGTGTCGACGGTTGGCGAAATCATAGGCTTCATAAGTGGTCAGTTCAAAAGGCATGCGTGTAGCTCCGCTTTTAGTCTGTGGTTCAGCGATTAAGTCTGTGGGTGGTCAAGCGATGAAAGTTTTGTAACCGGCCAAATCCATCAGCCCTTCGAGCTGGGCAGGATCGGAGAGTTTGACTTTATAAATCCAAGCATCTGCTTCGGGATTTTCGTTTAAGGCGGCGGGGTTGCTTTGCAAAAGCTCGTTGGCTGCAATGATCTCCCCGTCCACAGGGGCGAAGATTTCAGAGGCCGCTTTAACCGATTCAATCACACCGATTTCATCGCCGCTTTCAAACTCATCGCCTTCCTCTTTTTGGTCTACAAAGACGATATCGCCCAATTGCTCTGCGGCATGGGCTGTGATGCCGATGGTGGCAGTGTCGCCTTCCACTATGATCCATTCGTGTTCTTCGGAATAATATGTCGTCATTTGGGTCTCCCGTTTAGCGTTTGTAATTTTGTGGAACGAATTGCAGCGCGCAGACCGTGGCCGGCTGCGGCTTGCCGCGAATGATCAGGTGCAGCTCTTGGCCCGGCGCGCTGTGATGGGCCTTTACATAGCCCATAGCAACCGGACCTTGGACGGTTGGGCCGAAACCACCTGAAGTGATCTCACCAATGGCGTTGCCGTGCAGGTCGTGAATTTCGACCCCTGCGCGTGCTGGGGCGCGGCCCTGCGGCATGATGCCGACCAATTTGCGCGCCGCGCCATGTTCCAACTCTGCTATGATACGCGCCGCACCGGGAAAGCCGCCTTCTTCGCGCCGACTTTTTTGAATGGCCCAGTTGAGACCGGCTTCAATAGGGGATGTATCAGGTGTTATATCATTGCCGTATAAGCACAATCCCGCTTCGAGACGCAGGCTATCTCGGGCACCAAGTCCGGCCGGGGCGCAGTCTGGATGATCCAGCATCAACCGTGTAATCCGTTCGGCATCGGCTTCTGGAATGGAAATTTCATAGCCATCCTCACCGGTGTAGCCCAAGCGTGAAATTCGGCAGAGCGTGTGATCGATCAGCGCCTCACAAGTCTGCATAAAGTTCAATTCAGTCGCCTGCGGACAATGCCCGGCCACCACATCCTGCGCTGAGGGGCCTTGTACCGCAATTAGGCAACGGTCGAAAATTTCTGTGACCTCAATGTCTTTTAGATGGGCTTTCATATGCGGGATATCTTGAGCGCGCATAGAGGCATTGACCACCAAGAACAAATGATCGCCCGCATTCGATACGATCAGGTCATCCATGATGCCGCCAGTCTCATTGGTGAAGAATGTGTAGCGTGCTTTGCCCTCGGGCAATGTGCTCAAAGCGGCTGGAACCAAGGCTTCCAATTTTTCGGCGGCATTGGGGCCATGCAACAGGACTTGCCCCATGTGGCTCACGTCAAATAAGGCTGCTTTGTTGCGGCAGTGCTGATGCTCACCCATAATACCCATAGGATACTGCACGGGCATTTCCCATCCCGCGAAATCAACCATTTTGCCGCCCAAGGCGCAGTGAAGATCATATAATGCTGTACGTTTGGGTGTATCGCTCATGATATTTTCCCGTTCTTGAACATTTTTCCACTATCGGAAACTTTTTCGTTTATACGATTTTTTTAATGCTTTTCAAGTCAAATAATGACACCGATTTTGTTTATGGGTTAAGAACTAAAATACAGCCCTATGGGTTACATGACCAGATCAGGATCATGGGGGCAGATCGAAATTGTCACAAACCGTTTCAATGGCTTGTTCTAGAATGTCAAACAAACCATTCACCTGATTTTTGCTGATTATGAGCGGCGGCGAAAACACGCACATGTTGATCAAGGGCCGTACAATCAGTCCGCGGTCATGGCACGCCTCATCAATCATCGCGCCGATTTCGCGTTCATCTTCAAGCCGCGAGCCATCCTTGCTCAGCCGCGCTTCTATGCACCCGATCAAACCGGCGCCCCGGGCGTCACCAATGATTGGGTAACGCGCCAACCGCGCGAGCCGCTCTTGGAAATAGGGGGCGATATCGCGCACATGTGCCAACACATTGTCGCGCTCCAAAATTTCTATATTTTTCAGGGCTGCGGCACAGCTCACTGGGTGGCCCGAATAGGTATAGCCGTTGGAGAATAAGACGTCACCTCGATGGGTCATCCGCTCCATCATGCGGTCAGAAATAATACAGGCGCCCAAGGGCAAATAGCCGGAGGTCAAGCCTTTGGCGCAGGTAATGATGTCGGGCTGAATTCCAAATACAGCCTCGGAGGAAAACCAATGACCGAGTCGTCCGAAGCCAGTGACCACCTCATCAGAGATATATAAAATATCATGGGCGCGGCAGATATCGAAGGTGCGTTTATGATACCCCTCTGGCGGAACAATCACACCGCCTGAGCTCAAAATAGGTTCGGCAATGAACGCGCCAATATTTTCGGCCCCAAGCTGGGCAATAGCCTCTTCAAGATCTTGCACTTTGGCATCGCACCATTGCGCGACACTCATTTCATCGGGGCGCAGATAGGGATTCACATTGGGTAGGAAATGCACCAAGCGACTTTCGACATCGAATTTGGTGACATCCCGCTCTTTTCCGCTCACGGATGCTGCCAGATAAGTCGAGCCGTGATAGCCTTTCTCCCGAGCTAGGATCATCTTCTTTTCGGGTCGTCCAAGACTATTGTTCATAAACTGCATCGCCCGCAAAGCGGTATCGACGGCTGTGGAGCCGCCTGTGGTGAAGAATACATTGTTCAAATCCCCTGGCGCAAAATCGGCCAATTTCTTGGCTAGCATCGCGCCAGGTTGGGTCACATTGGTAAAGGGTGAGGCATAGGGCATTTCCAGCACCTGGGCTGCGATTGCCTGAGCCATCTCTGCTTGCCCATAGCCGATCTGCACGCACCACATGCCGCCGGGACCGTCTATAAATTTCTTGCCGGTTTCATCGTAAAGATAGATACCCTGCGCTTCCTGCACCAACATATTATCATAGCCACGCCACGCGTTCATATCATGCCATGGGTGCAAGAAATGCTCCCGATCAAAGGCGTGTAGTTCTTCAGGAGACGGTGAATTTTGCATGAAACCTCTTTTGTTACCCCAAGTGCTCGGGCGCTATTTTTCTGGCAGCGCCTCAACGGGTCCATCGGCTTTGAGCCATGCGGTAAAGCCGCCAGAAATATGGGCCACCGGTGCCAGTCCCATATCTTGCGCCACTTTCGCACTTAGGGCCGAACGCCAAGCGCTGGCACAGTAAAATACATAGGTCTTATCTTGGTTGAAAATCTCTTTATGATAGGGGCTGGCTGGATCAATCCAAAATTCCAGCATCCCGCGCGGGCAGGAAAAAGCGCCTGGTATCTTACCTGTGCGTTGCAACTCGCGTATGTCACGCAGATCCACAATCACATGGTCCGGGCTGTCAATCAGTGCCTGGGCCTGTTCCACAGTAAGGGTGGTGACTTCTGCGTTGGCTGCGGCCACCAAGTCTTTGACAGATGTTGTAATCACTTGGGTCATACTGTGCCTCCTTACCACATTGGTAGCCTATGGGGCGCAGATTGCAAAGACTTACCGCCGCCGCCGATATCGGCGCAAAACCGTGGGTTTTTGACATGGTTTCGTCGTTAATGGCGGTTCGGTGGTGGGGTGGATTTGCCTAGTATAGGGTCGATCAGCAAACTGGAGCGGATATGGCCCGACGAAAATCAACCACCGGAGCACGGGCGCGGCAAGGCAATGAGGCGGGAATTGGTACTGCACCGCCCAGCCCCTATCTGAAGCGGCGATTGGCGTTTTTCGACCCGTTAGATGACGCTACTATGGCGCAGCTTGAGGCGCAGGTTGATTGGTTGATGCAAGACGTTGGCATTGCGTTCCGTGATGATCCAAAGGCGCTTGAGATTTGGCGCCAGGCCGGTGCGCGGATTGACGGCGACCGGGTGCGCATGGAGGCATCTCAGGTCCGCGGATTGTGCAAGACCGCGCCGGAGCAATTCACCCAAATTGCCCGCAACAGAGCCCGCGATGTGGTTATAGGCGGACAAAATCAAGTATTTGCGCCGATCTACGGCGTGCCATTCGTGCGCGATTTGCAAAAGGGCCGACGTTATGGGGATCTGGACAGTCTCGAGAAATTGATCAAGCTGACCTATATGCTCCCGAATTTGCATCATGGAGGCTTGGTGATTTGTGAACCCTGCGATGTGCCAGTGAGCAAGCGTCATTTGGATATGTTGTATTTGCATATGACCTGTTCGGACAAACCGCATCTGGGCGCGATCACCGAACAAAGCCGGGCGCAGGACAGCGTGGACATGGCGGAAATTGTTTTTGGCCGCGAGGTGATGGATCAAAACTGTGTCATCATGGGCAATGTGAACACAAATTCACCGCTTTTGGTCGACAAAGTGGTCACTCAGGCGATTGATACCTATTGCAGCCGCGGCCAGGGGATCGTGGTGGTCCCCTTTGTACTATCGGGCGCGATGGGACCTGTCAGCACCGCAGCGTCGGTCACCCAAGCCATGGCAGAGGCGCTGATGTGCTGCGCCTTTTCGCAACTGATCCGCCCAGGGGCGCCATTTGTCTTAGGCAATTTTCTCAGTTCAATGAGCCTGAAATCAGGCGCGCCAACCTTTGGCATGCCAGAACCGATCCTGTCGAACTATGCCATTGGTCAAATGGCGCGGGCTGCGGGCTTGCCGCTGCGCTGTGGTGGATCTTTGACCGCAAGCAAAATCGAAGATGCACAGGCGGCTTATGAGAGTACCGATTCCATGCATTCCACCATGCTGGCCGGCGCAAATTTTGTTCTTCATGCAGCCGGTTGGATGGAAGGTGGGCTCTGCACTGGATTTGAAAAGCTGGTGATGGATGCGGACCGTTTGGGCGGCTATCAAAAACTGGGTGCCGGGCTGGATTGCAGCCCTGAAGCGCTTGCGCGTGATGCCTATCGCGAGGTTGAACCGGCTGGGCATTTTCTCGGCTCGGCCCATACCATGCGCAATTACCAAACTGCCTTTTATGAGCCAGCGCTCAGCGACAGCGAAAATGTCGAAAGCTGGGAAGACGGTGGGGCGAAAGATATGCGGCAGCGGGCCTATGAACGCTGGACCAGCCGGTTGCGTGCCTATAAGCCTCCGCCGATTGACGCAGGTGTGAAGGAAGAATTGCAAGCCTATGTGGAGCGCCGAAAATCTGAAATTCCGGACGCTTGGTATTGAGAGAACGGCCATGCTAGGCTTGAAAACTAGAACTTAAAAGACGGTTAGACTGATATGCCAGAGATTCAAAAATCCGAAAACGGGGGCGGAGCAAAAGCTCTACCCAGCCATGCGAAAGTCGTGATTATTGGCGGCGGTGTCGTGGGCTGTTCTATCTTGTTCCACCTGGCAAAATTTGGCTGGAACGATGCAGTTTTGCTCGAACGCGACGAGCTGACATCGGGGTCTAGCTGGCACGCGGCTGGGCAAATTCACACGATTTCAAGCGATCCGAACATCAGCCGTCTGCAAGGCTATACCATCGACCTATACAAAGAAATTGAGGAGCTTTCGGGCCATTCGGTTGGGCTGCATATGACCGGAGGGTTTTATTTGGCGTCAAATAAAACCTGGTATGATTACCTCAAACGCGAACGGTCGAAGGCGCGCTATATGGGCCTTAGTCAAGAGTTCATCAGTCCGGCGGAAGTGGCTGATCGCCATCCGTTGATTGATCCAAAACATTACATTGCCGCGCTTTGGGATGATCAAGATGGCGATTTGGACCCCTCTGGGGCGACCTATGCCTTCGCCAAAGCGGCCAAGGTGCATGGGGCACAATATTTCACCCATACGCCTGCGACAAAGACCATTCAGAGGCCAGATGGAAGCTGGGACGTACACACGCCGCGCGGTACGATCAACGCGGAGCATATCGTGAATTGTGGCGGGCTTTGGGCGCGCGAAGTGGGGCAGATGCAGGGGCTCAAGATTCCGGTGCAGCCGATGGAGCATCACTACCTGTTGACGGAAAAGATCCAAGCCATTGCTGATGCACCGAACCGCTTGCCCTGTGGAATTGATTATGAGGCCAATATCTATTTTCGCCAAGAACGGGACGGGCTGCTTTTGGGCACCTATGAGCAGCGCGGAACCCCTTGGAAAGTAGATGGCACCCCCTGGGATTTTGGCCATGAATTGTTGCAACCAAATCTGGAGCAAATCGCAGATCGTTTGGAGTTTGCCTTTGAGCGTATTCCTGTTTTGGGGGAGGTGGGCATTCGGCAAGCAATCAACGGTCCCTTTACTTTTGGCCCGGATGGCAATCCGATGATTGGCCCCGTGCCAGGAATGACGAACTATTGGTGCGCGGTCGGAGTTATGGCGGGCTTTTGCCAAGGGGGCGGCGTTGGGCTGACCATGGCCGAATGGATGATAGATGGGGAGCCCTCAATCGATGTCTGGGCCATGGATGTGGCACGTTTTGGTGATTGGGCGACGCCAGATTGGGGCACGGTGAAATCGACTGAAAACTACGAACGTCGTTTTGTGATGACCTTTCCCAATGAGACGTTGCCGAAGGGGCGTCTGCAGAAAACTACTGCGATTTACGATCATCTGCTGGCCAAGGGTGCGCGCATGGATCAGAGTTTTGGTTTGGAACATGCGCTTTGGTTTGCCAATGGCCCTGAAGACGCCCATGAGGCGCCCAGTTTTGAACGCAACCGCAGCCATGACTATGTGGCGCGTGAGGTGGCAGCTGTGCGCGCAGATGTTGGGGCGATTGAGGTGGCCAATTTCGCCAAACATGAATTCAAGGGCCCGGGAGCCCGTGCCTATCTTGACAGGATCTTGGCCGGTTTCGTGCCAAAACCCGGCCGCGTGACTTTGACGCCGATGTTGACGGAAAAGGGCAGGCTCTACGGTGATTTAACCGTGGCGTGTTATGGGGCGGATCATTTCATGCTCTTTGGATCGGGAACGATGCAAGAAGCCCATAGGCGTTGGTTCACGCGCGATTTGCCTGCCGATGTGCGCTATCGCAATGTCAGTGAGGATTGGCATGGTTTGGCGCTCAGCGGTCCAAACTCCCGAGCGGTGTTGGCTGAATTGACCCGCGAGGATGTCAGCGCCGCAGGCTTCGCCTTTCGCGACACCAAAATGACCTATGTTGCGGGCGTTCCGGTAATCCTGACCCGGATCAGTTTTTCGGGTGAATTGGGCTATGAAATTTACTGCAAGCCCCAATATTTGCGCCGCCTGACCGAAGCGGTGGAGCTGGCTGGGGCAGACAAGGGTCTGCGCTGGTACGGCGCGCGGGCTTTGATGTCGATGCGGCTTGAGAAAGGCTGGGGCGCTTGGGGCCTCGATTTCAGACCCGATTTTACCGCCGCTGAAGCCGGTCTTGATGGGTTCATCAATTGGAACAAAGAGTTCATCGGCAAATCTGCCGCTCTAGCGGGGAAACAACCGGCCAAGCGCTTGGTCACCTTAACCCTCGAGCTTGAGGGGATCGATGTGTCCAATGATGAGGCGATCCTGCATCAGGGCGCGGCCGTTGGCTATATCTCGTCCGGCGGCTTTGCCCATCATGTCGGTCGCTCTATGGCGATGGGCTATGTTCCCGCAGAGCTTAGCGCCGGTGGGCAAAAGTTAGAGGTCGAAATTTTAGGGCAAATGTACAACGCCGAAATACAGTCCGCGCCGCTTTACGACCCAGATGGGTTAAAAATGCGCAGTTAAGGAGCAGCGCGCACTGGGCAATGTGTCCCGCACCCATTGCCCAGACGCTTTAATCCATGGGTTTGGGCGGCGCACCTCCAAGGAACAGATTGCCGTTTTGGTAGTCACATGGTGCCTCTTGCATCTGCAAATGTAGGTGTTTTCCATCATCTTCGTAGGGATGGGCCCAGGCGAGCACCTCGTCAAACTCAATGCCAAGACCCGGGGCGCTGGGCGCTGTTATGAACCCGTTTTCAACTTGGATCGAGCTTTTAATCAAAGCATCATGGAAGGGTGTTTCAATGGTTTCGGCAATCAAAGTATTGGGGATGGACACCGAAAGGTGGATATTTGCGGCCCATTCCACTGGTCCGGCATAAAGATGCGGAGCCATTTGCGCATTATACACTTCCGCAATGGCGGCGATTTTCTTGGTCTCCCAAATGCCGCCCGACCGGCCCAAAGCGGGCTGTAAGATTGTGGCTGCCCCTTGCCGCAAGACCTCGGCAAATTCAGCTTTGGTGGTCAAGCGCTCCCCGGTGGCGATCGGTGTGGTGACAGCGCGGGCCACCTTGGCCATTTCAGCAATATTATCGGGCGGTATGGGCTCTTCAAACCAAAGCGGTGAAAACTGCTCCAGCGCCGTGCCAAGCCGAATGGCGCCTGCGGTTGAAAACTGCCCATGGGTGCCAAATAATAAATCGGCCTTGTCGCTCACGGCCTCACGGATGGCGCTGCAAAAAGCAATGGATTGGTGAATATCAGACATGGCCGGCATATGCCCGCCGCGTAAAGTATAGGGACCAGCAGGGTCAAATTTTACTGCCGTGTAACCTTTGGCAAGGGCCGCGCGCGCAGATTCTGCGTTTTGATCTGCGTTGCCCCAAAAATTGTTCACATCGTGGTGCTCGAGTGGGTAGAGATAAGAATAGGCCCGAATGCGCTCATTCATTTTGCCGCCTAAAAGCGCCCAGACTGGGCGGTCACGATCCTTGCCAAGAATATCCCAACAGGCAATTTCCAGCCCCGAAAAAGCCCCCATGACCGTTAAATCTGGTCTTTGGGTGAAACCGCTGGAATAGGCGCGGCGAAACATCAGTTCGATATCTTCTGGGCTTTGTCCCTGCATATGCCGCTCGAAGACATCGTGGATCACATGTGTCATTGTGGTCGGCCCGAGGCTGCTGGCATAGCACTCCCCGATCCCCGTAACTCCAGTGTCGGTGGTGACTTTGACAAAGATCCAATAGCGCCCCCCCCAGCCGGGTGCAGGAGGCGCCGTGACGATCACTTCAAGATCTTGCAGTTTCATATCAATGTTCCAATATCTGCGCCTTCTTGTGGCGGGTTTGAGGTGGTTGCCAATTTATTTAAACAGGATCACATTCCGCTTTGCGGATCCAGTTTTTGTATCTGCGATGGCCTCATTGATTTGCGCAAGGCTCCAATGGGCCGAGATCAATTCATCAAGCTTTAGGCGGCCTTGGCGGTACAGATCCACGATCCATGGGATATCGCGTTGGATAACCACATCTCCCATTTTGGAGCCGATCATGGCTTGCGAGGCCGCCGCAAGATTTCCGGCTTCATAGGAAGAGGCGGCGCCTGTTGCGGGCATGCCCACCATAATGACCTTGCCGCCACTGGCGAGATAATTGGGCGCGGTGGTATAGGCGCCGGCGGCACCCACTGTGACAAAAACTGCATCCGCGCCGCGGCCCAGCGCCTGCAGCGCCTCAACCCAAGGCGTTTCGCCGGTGGCCAGCACCCCGTGGGTTGCGCCAAATTCCATAGCAATGTCGAGCTTTTCTGGCAGCATATCCACGGCGACAATCCGCCGGGCGCCGGCGATCCGTGCGCCCTGGATAGCGTTGAGACCAACCCCTCCCGCTCCAATGACGACCGCATCTTGGCCAGGGCGCATTTGAGCAGCATTAACCACCGCTCCCACGCCAGTGATCACACCGCAGGCGATGAGAGAGGCTACATCCATGGGGATATCATCGCCGATTTTCACGACCTGAGTTTGCGCAACAACCACGCGCTCGGCAAAGGCCCCGCTGGCCATAGCTTGATGCAACTTGCTGCCGTCCGGCATGGACAGCGGGCCTTTGTCCCCGTCATAGGCGGTTTCACAGCCTGTCGGCCGGCCTGTGCAGCAGGCGGGGCAAGTGCCACAAGAGCGAATCAATGTTGCCACGACCGCATCGCCAGCCTTTAGCCCAGTGACCCCATCGCCAAGGGCAGAAATGCGTCCCGCCGCCTCATGGCCATAGACCGCAGGCAGTGAGCCGCCCCAACCGCCATCCAGATATGTGATGTCTGAGTGGCAAATGGCGCAGGCATCGAGGGTAACTTCGACTTCACCAGGTTTCGGATGCGCCAGTTCAACCTCTTCGATGGAAAGAGGCTGGCCAAAGGCATGGGCGACGGCGGCTTTGATACGGGTCATTTCGGCTCCATGAGATAGATGCCCCGAGGCTAAGGGCTGTTGCAGAACCTGCAAGAGTTTTTGCGACATTTAAGGGGCTGAATTTTGTCCAGAGATGCTTCCCCTTGGCCGGGTGGTGAATAAGGTCAGCGTGATCGCCACCACGGCTGCAGCCAAAAGAAACGGCGCGCCCGGCAGAAAGACCGGCCCACCCGGGCGTGTGGCGAGATAAAAGACATAGGTCAGCACCAAGGGGGCAAAAATAACCGCCAAAGATTGGGTTGAGGCGATGATACCCTGTAATTCCCCTTGCTGATTGCTGGCCGCCTTATTGGCCATTATGCCACGCATTGCGGGGACAACGATCGAGCCAAGTGCCGAGAACGGCGCGATGATGAGGGCCCAAAACCCCGAGGTGAGAAAGCCCAAAGCGGAAAACATGGCGATATTGAACATAAAGCCGATGATTATGGTGCGCTTTTCACCAAGCCAGGGCAAGATTCTGCGAATCAACAGACCCTCGACAACGGCAACGGAAATCCCGAAGGAGGCCAAGGACAGGCCAACCATGCCAGGCTCCCAATTGAACTGTGCTTTGGCGTAATACACCCAAATCGCAGGATATGAATAAAAGGCAAATTCATAGAGAAAAAACACCAGTAAGAAGCGCGCGAGCCCGGGGATTTTACGAATTTGCACCAGCGCGCCTAAAGGATTGGCCCGGGCTGGATCAAACCGGCGGCGCATGGGTTTGCTCACCGTTTCGGGCAACACAAAATATCCCAACAGGAGGTTGAGGCTGGCAAGCCCTGCGGCGGCGAAAAAGGGGACGCGGAAACCATATTCGCCCAAAAGACCACCGATCAGTGGCCCCAGCACAAAGCCAACACCAAAGGAGGCGCCCAGTATGCCGAAGTTGGCGGAACGGTTGTCCTTGGTCGAGATATCCGAGATGAAGGCTGCGGCAGTGGCTTGGGTGGCGGCGGCGATGCCGCCAATGACGCGGGTCAGAACCAGCAGCCAGATCGAATGGGCCAGCCCCATGACGACATAATCAACGGCAATCACAAGCAATGAGACCAGCAGGACGGGACGGCGTCCGTATCTGTCACTGAGCGAGCCGATAGTTGGACCAAAAAGAAATTGCATCAAGGCGAAGACCATTGACAAAATCCCACCCCAAATGGCTGCATGGCCGAGATCTCCACCCTCAATGTCTTGCAGCAAATCTGGCATCACAGGAATAATCAGGCCAATGCCCATGGCATCAATTGTCAGCGTGACAATGATGAAGGTAAAGGCCAGGGGTTTGTTCATGTCAGGACTCCTAGAGTAATTAGATGTGTCCGGTTGCCCGCAAAAAATCGCTCAAGAGCTGAACAAATTGCACCGGCCGCTCAACGCAGGGCAGATGGCCCGCGCCGCGGATGATGTGAAAGCTGCTGCCGGGGATCAGCTCGAGGGTTTCGCGCACCAAATCAGGTGGGGTTGAGCTGTCGTGATCTCCGGCGATGCCCATAACCGGCAAGCGCAAAGCCGATGTCGGAGTCAGAAAATCTGTTCCAGAAATCGCGTGAGCGCAGCCGATATAGCCCTCCTTGCGCGTGGCCTGCAGCATATTGGCCCAGGGCGCCATGGCCTGCGTGCCGTACATTTCAGGGCTAAACCACCGCCGCATTGTGGCGTCAGCCACGGGCCCATTGCCATCTTTTCGGATGCTGTCAATCCGGTCTTGCCAAATATCTTTGGTGGCGATCTTTGCAGCTGTGTTTGAAAGAACCATGGCCCGGATCAAATCGAGCCTTTTGCTCGCCAGACCCTGGCCAACCATACCTCCGATAGACAGGCCAACAAAGAGGCAGGATGTAATCTTTAGGTGATCGAGCAGCGCTTCTGCGTCAGAGATGAGCGCACCCATGGAATAGGGCGCCTCTGGACAATCGCTCAGACCGTGCCCCCGCATATCATATCGAATGATGCGCAGACCTTCGGGCAGCAAAGGCATGATCTGATCCCACAGCCGCATATCTGTGCCCAAAGAATTGGAAAAGACCAAAGGAGCTCCCTGTGGGTCACCCTCGTCGCGATAATGAATATGCATTCCTGACTTGTCGAAGACTTGCATGGCTCTTCCCCTTTTGGCGATTGTCGCTATCGTTGCGAGCATCTTATGGAGGATTCTATGGCTATCACAACCTGCGTCTTCGACGCCTATGGGACTTTGTTCGATGTGGCCTCTGCGGCCCGCGAAGCAGCTGGCCGCCCAGAAAATGCTGAAATTGCGGAAAATTGGGCGAAATTGGCTGGAGATTGGCGTCAAAAACAGCTGCAATACAGTTGGTTGCGAGCTGTGATGGGCGCTCACACTGATTTTTGGCAGGTGACCCAAGATGGGCTTGATTGGGCGATGGAGGCCAATGGGGTCTCGGGCGTGCGCCTGCGAAAAGACCTGCTGGATCTCTATTGGAGTTTGGCGGCCTATGACGAAGTGCCGGCAATGCTTGCGGCACTCAAGGCGGCGGGCCTCAACACGGCTATTTTGTCCAATGGTTCGCCAGATATGTTGGACGGTGCCGTTGCATCTGCCGGGCTTACAGATCGGCTGGATGCGGTGTTGTCGGTTGAATCTGTCGGTATTTTCAAGCCAGACCGCCGAGTCTATGACCTGGTTGGCACGCATTTCGGATGTCGGGTTGAGGAGGTGCTTTTTGTCTCCTCCAATGGTTGGGATGCGGCAGCGGCAGCGGAATATGGCTTTTCGACCGCTTGGGTGAACCGGAGCGGTGAGCCGGTGGATCGCCTGCCATGGACCCCGCGTCATCAGTTGCAAGATTTAACTGGGATTCCGGCGATAGCAGGGGTGTAGAAAATGAACATTGAGATGATACGGGCGGCGGCCCAGCGTCTGGAGGGGCAGGTGCGGCGCACCCCGCTGCTCAATTCTTCCTTTGTCGATGAGATCGCGGGGCGCAGGGTCTGGGTCAAGGCAGAGGCTTTGCAACATACCGGGTCATTTAAATTTCGCGGCGGCTGGTCTGCGGTCTCGGCTCTTGCACCTGAGGTGAGGTCGGCGGGCGTGATTGCTTATTCATCAGGCAATCATGCGCAGGGCGTGGCGCTGGCCGCGCGTCTGCATGGGGTTCCAGCCGTCATCGTAATGCCGAAAGATGCGCCCCAATTGAAGGTTGAGAATACCTGCGCATTGGGGGCAGAGGTGATTTTATATGATCGAGACCGCGAGGATCGTGAGGCGATCGGCGCGGATTTGGCTGAAGTGCGCGGTTTGAGCCTGATCAAGCCTTATGATGCCCCTGAAGTGATCGCAGGACAGGGCAGCTGTGGGTTGGAAATAGCGGCGCAAGCTGCAGCGGTTGGGATCGCGAAGGCTGATGTTTTGGTGTGTTGTGGCGGTGGCGGTTTGACCTCGGGTGTGGCTTTGGCGCTGGAGCATCAGGCGCCAGAGATGCGCGTGCGGCCCGTGGAGCCCGTCGATTTTGATGATGTGACCCGCTCGTTGCAAAGCGGACGTCGGGAAAGCAATGATCGTAGCGGCGGCAGCATTTGCGACGCCATTGTGACCCGGAGTCCCGGAGAAATGACCTTCCCGCTCATGCGCGATCTGTGCGGACCTGGCATTGTTGTGCCAGAAGACGATTGCCTGCGTGCGATTTCTGTAGCCTTCAGCCGTTTTAAACTTGTGCTTGAGCCCGGCGGGGCCATTGCGCTGGCAGCTGCCCTATATCATGGGGATCAGCTGAGCGGTGATCATGTGATATGCATCGCCTCTGGCGGCAATATCGATGCGCAGCTGTTCACCCGCGCACTTCAAACCTATCCCTGTCACTAGGAAAGCCCGGCGTTGCCGCCGGGCGGAAAGTTTTGAGATAATATCTAAGAACCTGTCGTTCTTAGAAATTCTCGGGTTGCGGTAGGCCCAAGATGTGAAGACCACCATCCACCATTATGGTCTCGCCGGTGGTGCATTCGCCATAATCTGATGCCAAATAAACCGCTGTGCCGCCGATGGAGGCTTTGGTGGCATTGGCCCGCAGAGGGGTGTTGGCTTCGGTAAAGCGGAACGTTTTGCGTGCACCGCCAATGGCCGCGCCGGAGAGGGTTTTCATCGGGCCGGGCGAAATCGCGTTCACGCGAATTTTTTGCGGGCCCAAATCATTGGCCAGATAGACCACCGCCGATTCCAGTGCCGCCTTGGCGACACCCATGACATTATACCAAGGCGTGGCCTTGCGGCTGCCTTGATAGGTCAACGTGATCAAAGTGCCGCCATCTTTCATCAAAGGCTCAGCTTTCTTAGCCATGTCGATGAAGGAATATGCCGAAATCTCCAAAGAGTTTTTGAAATTTTCGCGGCTGGTATTAACGAACCGTCCGGTCAATTCACTTTTGTCGGAATAGGCGATGGCGTGCACGGCAAAATCCAGCCCGCCCCATTTATCAGCCAATGTGTCAAAGGCTGCTTGTGTGCTGGCATCATCTTGCACATTATAATCCAGCACCAGATCTACACCCATATCAGCCGCCAAAGGTTTGACCTTCTCGCCAAAGACATCCATTTGCACGCCGAAAGCCAATTCTGCGCCTTCGGCCTTCATAGCCTCTGCGATGCCCCATGCGATGGAGCGATCATTTGCAATGCCGGTGATGAGACCGCGTTTTCCTTTAAGAAGTTCTGCCATCATATTATCCGTTAAATTTGCTCATAATTAGGGTCGCATTTGTGCCACCAAAACCAAAGCTGTTGGAAAGAATCGTGTCGAGTTCAACATCGTCTTGGCGTGTGGTGACAATCTCTGAGGCATCCAGAGCCGGATCGAGCTCTTGCACATTAGCGGAGGCAGAAATGAAGCTATTTTGCATCATTGAGAGCGAATAGATGGCTTCGTGCACCGAGGTTGCGCCCAAAGAGTGCCCCGTCAGGGATTTGGTCGAGGAGATCGGTGGTGTTGATCCCTGACCAAAGATATTCCGCACGGCCTGCACTTCGGTGACATCGCCGGCTGGGGTAGAGGTGCCATGGGCGTTGATATAGTTTACCTTGCGATCTGGATCTAGCATGGCGAGCGCCTGGCGCATTGAGCGCTCACCGCCCTCACCAGAGGGGGCCACCATATCTGCGCCGTCCGATGTGGCGCCATAGCCGGTCATTTCGGCATAGATTTTCGCGCCGCGTGCTTTTGCATGCTCCAGTTCCTCGAGAACCAAGACGCCGCCGCCGCCGGCGATAACAAACCCATCGCGGTTGGCGTCATAGGGGCGTGAGGCCGTTTCGGGTGTATCATTGTACTTCGATGACATGGCGTTCATCGCATCAAACAGACAGGAGAGCGACCAATGCACCTCTTCACCACCTCCAGCAAAGACCACATCTTGTTTGCCAAGCTGAATTTGCTCCATCGCATTGCCGATGCAATGGGCCGAAGTGGCGCAAGCGGAGGTGATGGAGTAGTTCAAGCCCTTGATTCTAAAAGGCGTGGCCAGAGTCGCAGAATGCGCCGAGCTCATGCACCGCGTCACCATGAAAGGCCCCATGCGTTTTGGTCCACCGCGGTTTTTTACAACGTCGAAAGCCGCGTGGAAATTCGCAGTCGAAGGCCCACCAGAGCCCATGATCAGCCCTGTGCGGACATTGGAGACTTCATTCTCCTCCAGGCCGGAATCGGCAATGGCCTGATCCATAGCCAGATAGTTGTAACCTGCACCCGTGCCCATGAAGCGCATGTGGCGCTTGTCGATATGCTCGGCTGGGTTGATTTTCGGAATACCTGCAACCCGGCTGCGAAAGCCGTTCTCTGCATATTCTGGTTCAAAAGCAATCCCTGACCGGCCCGCTTTCAGCGCATCGGTCACTTCGTCGAAATTATTGCCAATGGGTGAGACAATACCCAGGCCTGTGATGACTACACGGCGCATGTGATCCCCTTAGATTAATCGGTGAACAAGCCAACTTTCATATTGGCCGTTGTATAAATTTCTTTGCCATCTGCAAACATACGGCCATCGGCCATGCCCAGTTTCAGCTTGCGATCAATAACACGCGTAAAGTCAACATGATAGGTGATCGTCTTGACCTCTGGCGTGACCATATCAGTGAATTTCACCTCGCCGACGCCCAAAGCTCGTCCGCGCCCCGGCATGCCGCGCCATCCCAAATTGAACCCGGTCAATTGCCACAGCGCATCCAGACCCAGACATCCAGGCATGACCGGATCGCCTGGGAAGTGGCACTTAAAAAACCATAGTTCGGGATGAATATCAAATTCTGAAATCACATGCCCTTTGCCGTGCAGGCCACCGTCGCTGCTGATCTCAGTCACGCGATCCATCATCAACATCGGTGGTTCGGGCAATTGCGCATTCCCTGGACCGAAGAGCTCGCCACGGGCGCATTTCAAAAGACCGTCTTTGTCGAAAGAGGTCGGAAAATGTGATGGCATATTGGGCTCCTGCGTTAGTGTAACGGTTTTGATTACAGCTCTATATACGTCTGAGGGCATGTGGCAAGGCTGCCGAAGCCTCGTTTTTTCACTATGCTGGTTTATATTTTGAACTTTTGCCATTGAAAATTAGTCGCAAGGCGTCATATTGACCCTATGGATTACGCAAAAAGCTCGGGTGAAACGCATCGGACTGTCGACCAATGGTTGGCCAGAGGCGGGTTGCGCCCGACACGGCAGCGGGTCATTTTGGCGCGACGATTGATTGGTGATGGTAACAATAGGCATGTTACCGCTGAAAGCCTTTTTGCTGCGAGCAATGATCACGCCGACAAGGTTTCTTTGGCCACTGTCTACAATACCCTGCGCGCCTTTTGTGATGCTGGCTTGATGCGTGAAATTACTGTAGATGGCGCAAAGAGCTATTTTGATACCAATATTACGGATCATCCGCATTTTTATTGGGAAGACAGCGCCGAGTTGGTGGATGCCCCGGCAGAGCAATTAAAAATTGCGGTACTGCCCGATGCGCCGGATGGGGCGGAGATCGCCAAAGTAGATGTGGTTATTCGTCTGAGGCGCAAGTCTTAGCGCCTCACTCAAAACCACTGACCCGGTTCCATAAACCCCAGATCCATCAAGTGCTGTGAGTGCCATTTAAATTGCTCCGATCCCGGCCATTGAAAACTGGAAATAGCATTGCAGCTGTCCGGATTGCGGCGCAAAGATTTGGCCGCCCAAAACGAGCCGACAGCTGCGGTTAAATTGTGATGCCATGGGAAAGAAATTTTGTTGAATTTTGGCAGTTTGAAGGTGAGATCGGGCTGGAATTTCAACCCACGAACGGCCTGAAACAGAGCCACGCGATCAAGCCGCCGTTTTTCCCATGGAACGTGTTCCTCAAAGCGCCACCGTAAGCCGCCAAAGATATTGACCTGCCGCTCGAGCGGGACGTTTTGGGCGTCTTGCCGTATCTCTGCGTAATACCCAAACCGATCCAAATAGGCGCTTGTGACATCCACCCCATCTGGGCTCTGCGGTAAATTTCCCGCATAGAGGTCGACCACGGTCGTGGGGATCGTCTTGCGGCGCTCGTCGGTGGCGAAGGCGATGATTTCTCCAATGCTGCGGGACTCGCAAAACGGGTAAAATAAATATTCGCCATTATAGCAGCAATAGATCCATTGTCGGGGCAGGGCAGAGATGATGGCATCTATCTCTTGGCTGATATCTGTGGCGCGCCGGACGAAGGCGGTTTCGGCAGGCAGATCTACCGGTCGAACAAGTGGAGTATTGGCCAACACCACCGTCTGACGAAACCCTAATTTTATATGATGCGCGACTGGGTGGGTCAGCTCGATATCATCCTGCGCGAAACTAAAGGCAAACGGTCCTTAGGGTGCATGGCCTTTGGCTTAGTTTAAATGCCTTTTAAGCGTTGGGAACTGCATGAAATTGCCTAATGAAAATTCTGAGATAAAATCCCTGAAATGCACACGCATTGCAAGGGAAGAATTCACGCGGTATCAGCGCCGCAAGCAAGCCTTGCCGAAAAGGAATTGACCATGGCCGATACGAAAAAGCTGTATATCAAGACGTATGGCTGTCAGATGAACGTCTATGACAGTGAACGGATGGCCGAAACCCTTGGTGCGGAGGGCTATGTGCAGACCGATACGGCGGATGATGCAGATATGATCTTGCTAAATACCTGCCATATTCGTGAAAAAGCCGCCGAGAAAATCTATTCGGAATTGGGTAAATTTCGCGGGCTGAAAGCTGCAAAGCCAAGTCTGAAAATTGGTGTTGCCGGCTGCGTGGCTCAGGCGGAAGGGGCCGAAATTATTAGGCGGCAGCCGATGGTCGATTTGGTGGTGGGCCCGCAATCCTATCACAAATTGCCTCAGATGGAGACGCGGGTTCAGAGCGGCAAGCGTGCGCTGGATACTGATTTTCCCGAGGAAGATAAATTTGACCATCTCGCCAGCAGGCCCAAGGCCAAACGCGGTCCCACCGCATTCTTAACGGTGCAGGAAGGGTGTGATAAATTTTGCGCTTTTTGCGTTGTGCCCTATACGCGCGGCGCCGAGGTGAGCCGCCCAGCAGAGCGCGTCATGGCAGAGGCCGCGGATTTGGTGGCGCGCGGTGTGCGCGAAATTACGCTTCTGGGCCAGAATGTGAATGCCTATCACGGGCATGCGGGCGGGTTGGCCGGCTTGATCTGGCAATTGTCAGAGCTTGAGCAGCTAGAGCGCATTCGTTTTACCACCAGCCATCCCAATGACATGGATGACGCGCTGATTGAAGCCCATGGCACCTGTGACAAGCTGATGCCTTATCTGCATCTTCCCGTGCAATCTGGCAGTGATCGTATTTTGAAAGCCATGAACCGCAAACACACGCGTGAGAGCTATTTTTCCTTGGTCGAGCGTATCCGTAGCGCCCGACCCGATTTGCTTTTATCGGGAGATTTCATTGTCGGCTTCCCCGGTGAAACGGACCAAGACTTTAACGATACTTTGAATCTTGTGCGCCGCGTAGGCTACGGGCAGGCCTATTCCTTTAAATATTCCGCGCGCCCGGCAACGCCTGCGGCCGAACGCGCTGAAGTGCCGCCCGAAGTGGCCTCTGCTCGACTGCAAGAGCTGCAAGCGCTTTTGACCGAACAGCAACGCGCCGCCCAAGCCGCCATGGTGGGGCGCGAGGTGAAGGTTCTGTTTGAGAAGAAAGGCCGCCGTGAGGGGCAGTTGATTGGGAAATCCGAGTATCTCCACGCGGTCCATGCCGAGGCGCCTGATCATATGATTGGGCAAGTTATCCCGGTGCGGATCCTCAAGGATATGACCAACTCGCTGACAGGGCAGGTTGTGGACGCGAGCCCGCTTGGGGGCGCATGATCTTTTGTTTTGTGTATTTTGTTTGCTGTGGGCCTTCCTCTTGCGAGAATCGCGCTATAGTCTGCGAAAGCACGTTAGACCTATTTAGGGGACCTCCTTGGCAGAAGACGCCGTAACAGCCACCGCTGAACAAAACGAATCTCGGATTGAATTTCCCAATAACCGCCTATTGGCGGAGCTCTGCGGAGAATTTGATCGCAATCTCACCACGATAGAGACGCATCACGCCATTCAAATTGTGCGCCGGGGCAATCAATTGCTTTTGGTCGGCGATGCGGATGGAGCGGCACAGGCATCTGCGATTTTGCAATCTCTCTATACACGGCTCGAGCAGGGGCGGCCTGTGACACCCGCTGATGTGACCGCTGAGCTCAGGATGAATATGGCCGGTGGTGACGCCGGCGGCACCGATCAGCAGATGGAGATGTTCCGCAGCGGAGCGGTAGAGATTAAAACCCGAAAGAAATTGGTCGAACCGCGCACAGAGGCGCAGAAGGCCTATGTCGAGGCCTTGTTCAAAAACGAGCTCTCTTTCGGCATTGGGCCTGCGGGCACAGGTAAGACCTATCTGGCCGTGGCCGTGGCTGTGTCAATGTTCATCACCGGACGGGTCGATAAGATTATTCTGTCTCGCCCCGCTGTGGAAGCCGGGGAGCGTTTGGGATTTTTGCCGGGCGATATGAAGGAAAAAGTCGATCCTTACATGCAGCCACTTTATGATGCGCTGAATGACTTTCTACCGGCCAAGCAAATGGCGAAATTGATGGAAGATAAGACAATTGAGATTGCCCCCTTGGCCTTTATGCGCGGCAGAACCTTGGCGAATGCCTTTGTGGTATTGGATGAGGCGCAAAACGCAACGTCAATGCAGATGAAGATGTTCTTGACCCGTTTGGGAGAGGGAAGCCGCATGGTGATCACCGGCGACTGCACGCAGATTGATCTGCCGCGCGGTGTCCAATCGGGGCTGGCTGATGCGGAGCGTTTGTTGTCGGATATTCCGAAAATTAGCTTTAATTACTTCACCTCAAAAGACGTGGTGCGTCATCCCTTGGTGGCGGCGATTATTGAAGCCTATGACGCGGATGGCACATGAGCCTGACCTTTGAGTTTATTTTGGAAGATGCCCGCTGGCAGGCGCAAGAACTGGCGGCGATTGGCGCAAAACTGGGCGATGTCATACCCCAATATCTGCCGCTTCCGGCGCAATGCACCGCGGTTGTGATGGCCTGTGATGACGCTCAGATTGCCCAGCTAAACCAAGATTTCCGCGGCAAGCCTCAGCCGACCAATGTGCTGTCCTGGCCCGCTGCTGACTTGTCTGTGCATAAGCCTGGCGCGCAGCCCAAACGGGCGGCGGACTCTGAATTGGGTGATATTGCAATCGCCTATGAGACTTGTTTGTGCGAATCGCAGGCGGCTGGGCTTGCAATTCTCGATCACCTGACCCATCTTTTGCTTCATGGGACATTGCATCTTCTAGGCTATGATCACATAGAGGATGCAGATGCGGACGTGATGGAGGGTCTTGAAATCAAAATGCTTACAAGCCTCGGCATTTCCAACCCTTATGTAATGAATAATGAAACCCAATGATTGGTGATATGCCACAAAGTGATGACACGGCCGGCGGCTCTGAGACCGCCGAAGACCCCTCGAGTAGACAGACACAGGCGCTGGGCTTTTGGGATCGTTTGAAATGGGCCTTCTCTGGCGGTCGTTTGCCACAGAAGCATAGCTCTGAATTTTTCAGGCCCGATGGGGAAGAGATTATTCCCGGCATCTGGAACCTGCGGCAATTGCGGGTGGAAGACGTGATGGTGCCTAAGGCGGATATTAAATCCGTGCCTGTGACCATCACCAAAGAAGATTTGGTTCATGTGTTTCGCAACACCGGTCTAACGCGTTTGCCCGTCTACAATCGAACCCTGGATACACCTCTTGGGTTTGTGCATTTGAAAGATCTGGCCCTCAAACACGGGTTTAACGGCTCTGGTGGGCGTTTGGTGCTCAAATCTATGCTGCGCCCCTTATTGTTTGTACCGCCCTCTATGCCGATTGGCATATTGCTCACCAAAATGCAGGCTGATCGTATTCATATGGCTTTGGTGATTGATGAATATGGTGGCACGGATGGGCTGGTGACCATTGAAGATTTGATCGAACAGGTGATTGGCGAGATTGAGGATGAGCACGATCCGGCAGAGGGTGACTTTTGGGTGGTTGAAAAACCGGGCAGTTACCTCGCGCAGGCCAAGACACCTTTGGATGAGTTTCAGCAGGAAATTGGCCGAGATCTGTCGGAGGTCGCAGAGGTGGATCCCGAAGAGGTCGACACGCTGGGTGGGTTGGTCTTTATGCTACTGGGCCGAGTGCCCGCGCGGGGCGAGGTCATCAAACACCCTGCTGGGGTCGAGTTTGAAATCGTCGATGCAGATCCGAGACGGATCAAAAGGCTGAGAGCCCATGTTAGAGCCATCAGCAGCTCATAGGCTTTGGGCGCAAGCGCCAGCATGGGGGCAAGGGGCCTTGACGGTCGCGGCAGGTGGGCTTGCTGGGCTGGGGCAGGCCCCTGTGGATCAGCCAGCGCTTACGCTTGTCGGATTGGCCTTTGGATTTTGGATAATCCGCCCGCAGACCCGCCTGCCGCATTTCTGGCGCGGTTTGGGCCTCGGGTTTGGCTATTTTTTGGTCGCCTTGGCTTGGATTGTTGAGCCCTTCTTAGTAGAGGGCCGCGGCACTGCCTGGGTTGCACCCTTTGCCTTGCTGGCTATGGCGGGGGGATTGGCCCTGTTTTGGGGCGGCGCTTTTGCACTGGCACGCGGGCGTGTGCGGCTTTGGGTCTGTCTCGCGCTATTGGCAGCTGAGCTCGCCCGTTCCTACCTGTTCACCGGGTTTCCTTGGGCCTTGCTGGGCTATGTGTGGATTGACACAATCGCCTACCAACTCGCGGCTATTATTGGACCTCATGGCATGAGTCTTTTGACCCTGATCCTGGCGGCGCTGATCGCCCGGGGGCGGGTGATGCCGCGATTGGTTATTTTGACCCTGAGCCTCGCCTTGCCCTTCGTGCCTGTGCAGGGGCCAGGCAGCGGCCCGGTAGATGAGAACCGGCCGATTGTGCGTTTGATACATCCCAACGTGGCACAGGAAAACAAATGGAACCCGGACAAGACGCAGGCAATCTATCAAAGGCATCTATCTCTTACCCACGCGGGGCCTGCGGTTGATCTCATTATTTGGCCCGAAACTTCGGTCTATCTGCCCATAGAGTTGGCCCGGCGCGAGATTGCCGGCGCGGCGCAGGGCGCGCATGTGGTGGTTGGCTACCAGAGCCGCAACCCGGCGGGCCAGTATTTCAACACTCTGGGCGTGGTGGCACCACAAGGGGAGATTCAGGGCGAATATCACAAGAGCCGTTTGGTGCCGTTCGGGGAATATCTGCCCCTCAGCCATTTGGCTCGGGCCTTTGGGTATGATTTCCCTGAATTTTCAGCTGGCAGTGGTCCGGCACAAATTGATATCGAAGGTATCGGTCGGCTCCAGCCGTTGATCTGCTATGAAGGGATTTTCCCGCAGTTTGTTGGACGCGGCGACACCCGTCCTGATCTGTTGGTGTTGATTACCAATGATGGCTGGTTCGGCGAGGGGCAGGGCCCGGCTCAGCATTTTGCCCAGGCGCGCGCCCGCGCCGTTGAACTGGGCCTGCCGATGTTGCGGGTGGCCAATCGCGGCGTCACTGCTGTGATTGATCCTTGGGGGCGGTCAAGCGATCGGTTGGATCTTCACGAGCGCGGGGCGCTAGATGCGCCGATTCCCAGACCCCGCCTAGCAACATTTTATGCAAAAAATCCTTGGCTTGGCCTATTGACCCTTGTTGGAGTCTTGATCCTGGGGCATTTTTACAGGCGCGGGCGAGATTATCATTGACGCCTCGCGGTGGGACTTTTAGGAAGCCTTAGCTGCAACGGCTTCCTGGCGCAGCTTACATTTTATTGGAGCGCTCCCCATGACAAGATCAAATTATATTTTTACTTCAGAGTCTGTTTCTGAAGGGCATCCGGATAAAGTATGCGACCGAATTTCTGACGCCGTGCTTGACACTTTTTTAACCGAAGAACCGGAGGCGCGGGTGGCCGCCGAAACATTCGCCACGACAAACCGCATTGTTATTGGCGGCGAAGTTGGCTTGAGTGACAAAGAAAAACTGTCGCACCATATGGGGAAAATTGATCAAATCGCTCGGGGTTGCATCAAAGACATCGGCTATGAGCAAGACAAGTTTCATTGGAAAACCGTTGAAGTCACCAATCTTTTGCATGAACAATCAGCGCATATCGCCCAAGGGGTGGATGCCGGCGCAAACAAAGATGAGGGAGCGGGCGATCAAGGGATCATGTTTGGCTATGCCACCACTGAGACCCCTGAGCTTATGCCCGCGCCCATCCAATATTCTCATGCGATTTTACGGCGTTTGGCCCAGGCGCGCAAAGACGGCAGCGCGCCGGACCTTGGACCTGATGCCAAGTCGCAATTGTCATTGCGCTATGAGAACGGCAAGCCTGTTGAGATCATGTCGATTGTCTTATCGACGCAACACCGTTCCGCAGATCAGGACAGTGCCTATATCCGCAGCATTGTCGAGCCCTATATCCGCGCGGTCGTGCCGGCCGATTGGATTACAGGCAAAACCGAATGGTGGGTTAATCCAACTGGTACTTTTGTGATTGGTGGCCCGGACGGCGACGCCGGTTTGACGGGGCGCAAGATTATTGTCGATACCTATGGCGGTGCCGCGCCACATGGCGGCGGCGCGTTTTCGGGCAAGGATCCCACCAAAGTGGACCGTTCGGCGGCCTATGCGGCGCGCTATTTGGCCAAAAATATCGTGGCGGCCGGTATGGCAGAGCGTTGTTGCCTGCAATTGTCCTATGCCATTGGCGTCTCTAAGCCCTTGTCAATTTATGTGGATACATATGGCACCGCAGAGCTGTCCGAAGAGTCGATCGAACGGGCGGTGGCGCAGTCTATGGATCTTACGCCGCGCGGCATTCGCGAACATTTGGGCTTGAACAAGCCGATCTATCAACGGACCGCAGCCTATGGGCACTTTGGCCGCGCGCCTGAGGCCGATGGCGGCTTTAGTTGGGAAAAGACTGACTTGGTTGAAGCGCTCAAAAAAGCCGTGTAGGCGCAGGGGCGCGTGAGTGGGCCCAGATCAGTGACCAATTGGCTGCGCGCAGGCGCATCCTTTTTGTAAGAGACAGGCCATGGAACATCGAAATTTTTATGGGCGCATCAAAGGCAAGGCTCTCAATGCCGCGCAAAAACGTTACCTGACAGAAGATTTGCCCAAGCTCAGCGTCGACGGCATCTCCCGCGAGGACAATCCCGAGCGAAGCCTGCTCGATATGCAGCAGGTCGCGTCGGGCAAGCCGCTGTGGTTGGAAATCGGGTTTGGCGGTGGCGAGCACTTGGTGCATCAAGCCTTGGCCAATCCTGAGGTTCAATTTCTTGGGGTGGAACCCTATGTCAACGGTGTGGCGATGTTGCTGGGAAAAATGCGCAAGGCGGGCGTCGAGAATATCAAGTTACACATGGGGGACGCTCGCGATCTTATGGATGTCTTACCGGAGCAAAGCGTCAGCAAGGCATTTTTGCTCTATCCCGATCCTTGGCCAAAACTGCGCCACCATCGTCGGCGCTTTGTCACGCAGGAGCATCTGGAGCCACTCAGTCGCTGCTTAATGGCGGGTGCTGAGTTTCGCGTTGCAACAGATATTGAGGATTATGTGCGTCAAACTTTGCAAGAAGTTCCAAAGGCCTGCTTTGACTGGCTGGCAGAGGGGCCGGAAGATTGGCGCATGGCTTGGGGAGATTGGATCTCAACACGATATGAGCAAAAAGCCCTGCGGGAAGGCCGCCGTCCGCATTATTTAACCTTCCAAAAATCCTAACCACAACAGCGCTCAGCGGTGGACCTTGCGTGGCTGGGACGCTATCACTTTGTCAACTTATAAGGGGACGAATATGTCAGGCCATGGCGCAGCACTTCCAATGACATCGCATAAATCTGGCCCGTTGCGGGGCCAAGCGGATGTGCCGGGGGATAAATCTATCTCGCATCGTTCATTGATCTTGGGGGCGCTTAGCCTCGGGGAGACCCGCATCCAAGGGCTGCTTGAAGGCGATGATGTGCTGGACACCGGCAAGGCGATGCAGGCCTTCGGCGCTGAGGTCATCAATCACGGTGACGGCTCCTGGTTGGTGCATGGGGTGGGGGTTGGCGGATTTGCCGAGCCAGATCAGGTGATTGACTGTGGCAACTCCGGCACTGGGGTTCGGCTGATCATGGGGGCGATGGCCACCTCTCCGATCGCGGCCACGTTTACCGGTGATGGCAGTTTGAACAAGCGCCCAATGGGCCGGGTGACGGATCCTTTGGCGCTCTTTGGTGCGCAGTCCCATGGCCGCTCTGAGGGTCGCTTACCGCTCACACTTATCGGGGCTACGCAGCCTTTGTCGGTGCGTTATGAGGTGCCGATGCCCTCGGCACAGGTGAAATCCGCGGTGCTTCTGGCGGGTCTGAACTCGCCGGGTCAGACAGTTGTCATAGAAAAAGAAGCCACGCGTGACCACACCGAACGGATGCTGGTGGGCTTTGGCGCCGAATTGACGGTGGAGCAGACCGACGCGGGCCGGGTGATCACCCTCACAGGCCAGCCAGAATTGCGCTCTCAGGATATCATTGTGCCGCGTGATCCTTCGTCGGCGGCCTTCCCGGTCTGTGCCGCGTTGATTGTGGAGGACTCTGATGTGTTAGTGCCCAATATTGGCCTCAATCCGACCCGTGCCGGCCTGTTCGACACCTTGCAAGAGATGGGTGCGGATTTGACATTTGAGAATATGCGCGAGGAAGGCGGTGAGCCCGTGGCCGATCTGCGCGCGAAATATTCCCCTAATATGCGGGGGATTGCGGTGCCGCCGGAGCGGGCGGCCTCTATGATTGACGAATATCCAATCCTTTCCGTGGTGGCCAGTTTTGCACAGGGTGTCACCCGGATGCACGGTGTCAAAGAGCTACGCGTTAAAGAAAGTGACCGGATAGAAGCCATGGCGACGGGGCTGCGCGCGGCGGGGGTCACGGTGCAGGATGGTCCCGATTGGTGGCATGTGCACGGGCAGGGTGGCCAGGTAAAAGGCGGCGCTTTGGCCGCAACGCATCTCGATCACCGCATCGCCATGTCATTTTTGATCCTTGGGATGGGCGCTCGGGAAGGTATGTCGATTGACGATGGCGGGCCAGTGGCAACATCTTTTCCAATTTTTGAGCCTCTGATGGCAGCTTTGGGTGCTTCTATTGTGCGGACCTGCTCATGAAAGCAGGGCAGGCCAATAGAAATGACCGCAAGCCATTTGGCTCCGGCACGGCTTTCACCATCGCCATTGATGGACCGGCCGCCGCTGGAAAAGGCTCTATCAGCCGTGCAATTGCGGCCCATTATGGCTTGGCGCATTTAGACACGGGGCTTTTGTACCGGGCTGTTGGGGCGCAGGTGTTGAGCGGTTCCGATCCTTTGCGCGCGGCAGAAAATCTCACGGTGGATGATTTACAAGCAGATGGGCTGCGCAGTGCAGAGGTGTCACAGGCGGCCGCCGATGTGGCAGTCATGCCCGAGGTTCGGGCGGAATTGCTGGAGTTTCAGCGCCGCTTTGCGCGCTGGGAAGGCGGTGCAGTGTTGGACGGGCGCGATATTGGCACGGTGATTGTGCCGCAAGCCGAGGTGAAACTCTTTGTCACCGCCAATGCAGATGTGCGGGCCGACCGGCGCTTTAAGGAGCTTGTGGCCAGCGGTGCCGAAACCACGTTTGAACAGGTTTTACAGGATGTAATTGCGCGTGACGCCCGCGACAGCTCCCGTGCCACAGCTCCGATGGCGGCGGCAGAGGACGCGGTTCTGATTGATACCTCTGAGCTGAGTTTAAGTGCCGCGATTGCGCAGGCCATTGCGGCCATTGATAAGGATTTTCCCGATGAAAAATCGTAGTTTCCCCCATAGTGGCGCAAGGACGTCACGGCTGGGCATCGGTGCGATGTCCTTTTCTAATTTCTACGGGGAGGTGAGCCGCGAAGAGGTGTTTGCCATTTTGGATGCCGCGAGAGATCTGGGTGTGGGCCATATTGATACGGCCAGCGTCTATGGCATGGGCGGTTCAGAGCGTCACATCGGTGCCTATCTGGCAGAAAATCCGCAGGCGCGATCCTTCTTTCACATCGCCAGCAAGGGCGGCATAACAGACCGCCAAGATCCAAACCGCTTGTTCAACAATGAAGCGGCCTATCTGACAGAGCAATTGGACAACAGTCTCGAGCGACTTGGGCTGGAGTATATTGATCTGTATTATGTCCACCGCCGCGATCCCTCTGTCCCCATAGAAGAGGTTACGGAAACCCTTGCGGGCTTCATAAAATCGGGCAAAATTGGTGGTTTTGGATATTCTGAAATTTCTCCAACCTCTCTTAGAGCGGCCCACGCGGTGCATCCCGTGGCGGCGCTTCAGTCGGAATACTCCCTTTCTACGCGCACGCCGGAATTGGGTATTTTGCAAACCTGCGCCGATCTCGGCACGACCTTTGTGGCCTTCTCCCCGGTTGGCCGAAGCCTATTGACCGATACACCGCATCGGCGCGAGGCGGCACAATCCATGCCTTTTTTGGCTCAAAATCCCCGTTTCATGGAGCCAAACCTGAGCATGAATATCGAGGCGGCCGCAAGTTTTCGCGCCCTCGCAGCACAGATGGGTTTGACAGCGGCCGGCCTCGCGATTGCCTGGTGTTTGGCCAAAGGGGACCATATCCTGCCCATTCCGGGCACGCGCAACCTAGACCATTTCAAAGCCCTTGTGGCGGGGGCAAATTATGGCCTGAGCGCTCAGGAGCTGGCGGCGGTTGAAGCGGCGCTCCCCATGGGCTGGATCAATGGGGATCGCTATTCTGGGGCGCAATGGGCCGGGCCTGAGCGCTATGCTTAGGGCGAGAGGAGCTTAGGCTTTTTTGCGTGCGTAGAGCGCTGTTAACGCGGCGTTGAACTCTTGCACGGGCATCTCATTGGCCAAGGCCCGACGGCACAATGCTGCGGGAGTTTCTGGGGCCAGACCGCCGATGGGTGGATCTGTGTCGAGATTGGTCGGAAAAGAGTAGCCCTCCGCACAGGCGGAAATTGCGGCATCGACCTGCGGCTCTGAGAGGCCATGGTCCCCGCGTGCCAGAACCTCATAGAGGTGATGGGTCATGTTCTTGCGGTCCAGATTTTCCAAAGAGCGCCCGTAGGCGGAAGAGACCTGCAGCAGATTGGCCATGCGCTGAATATCTTGGCTCACATTGGCACCACCGGCGTGGAAGAGGGCTGGATTGAAAAACAAAACATCGCCCTTTTGCAACGGCACTTGGACGAAATTTTCTTCAAAGAAGGCGCGAAATTCTGGTAAGGCAAAGGCCAGATAGCCGTGGCGATAGCTTTGGCTGAAAGGCAGTAGCTTGGTCGGTCCGCTTTCAGTCGGCATGTCCACATGCGCGACCGCCCCTTGCAGCGTCAATACAGGCGAGAGGTCATGCACATGAGCCGGATAGCGTGCGGCAACGTCGCGCGGTTGAAACCCAAGGTGATAATCGCGATGTGGGCTTTGCGCCGCGCCGCCGGGTCGCACCAGATTAACCTGCGCGGTCATCTGGTAATTTGGCCCAAGCCAAGCCTCGCAGGCCGCATCAATCGCTAAATTTCCAAAATATTGCGCAAAGACCTTGGGGTCATGGTGGCAAAGTTTTTGTGCGGAATTCCAGATGCGGTCATTGGCGCCAGAGGCCGCAAAGTGATCGGCCTTCCCCCCTTGAGCGGCTTTTTCATCTGCGATGATGCGTTCATAAATCGTGCTGGCTGTGTCAATGCAACTGATGTCTGGAAAGGCATTTTTGAGCAGCAACACCCCAGCGGATTTGAGAAATACATGCGCCCATTCGGCCTTTAGGGCGCGGGTGTCGCCGGTGAGATCTAACTGTGTCACATCATAGACAGGAATGTTGTGTTGTATATCATGGGCCTGCGGCACCTCTCGCGGGGTAAGGTTTCGGGTCACTTGCTGGATGAACTCTTCCAGATTGCACTCGTCTGGGGAAAGATAGGCTTGCATTTCGCGCTCCTGTTTGGTGGTTGATAGCAGCTTAGCCAGAAATGGCTTGTGAAACTCCTCAATACACCTCAAAAACACCTCAATGAAACATCCTTTTCCTCTCAAAGAGATTGCTTTGCAATCGGGCCTTAGTTTGGCCACGGTCGATCGCGCATTGCATGGGCGCGCGCATGTCAGTGCACAGACTGCACGGCGTGTGCAGGCGGCGATTGTGGAGTTGACACGGCAAGAGGGGCAATTGGCTGCGCGGGGGCGGCGGATGTTCATAGATATCGTGGTCGAAGCGCCGCGGAGGTTTTCCGACGAGCTGCGCTGGGCCACTACCCAAGTTTTGCCGCAATTTACGCCTGCCGTCATTCGGCCAAGGTTCCACTTTGCGGAAGATATCGGACCGGGCAAAACCGTGGCGATCCTGTCCAAGATTGCCAAGCGGGGCAGTCAGGGCATTGTGCTCAAGGCGCAGAATGTGGCACCAATTCGCGCTAAGATTGATCGGCTGCTTGATCTTAAAATCCCGGTGGTGACCGTATTTACCGATTGCCCTGACTGCGCGCGGTTGGCCTATGTAGGGTTGAACAATGCAAATGCGGGACGCACAGCGGCATATCTCTTTGCGCAACGGCTGCAAGGCCGCAGCGGTTCAGTTTTGACCACGACATCGCGCCGGCAGTTTCAAGGCGAAGAGGCACGGGCGCGGGCCTTTGCGTCGGAAATGGCCCGGCTGTGCCCGCAGGTAAGTCTGCGTGAGGCCAGTGGCGGGGCAGGGCTGGCGCTCGGAACGGCAGAGCGAATCCGCCAAGCAGTGGCTGGATTGGATCACCTGCTCGGTGTCTATTCGATGGGCGGGGCCAATGCGGCCATTTTGTCTACGCTGGCCAATGAAGAGCTCGAACCGGAATTCTTCATCGCCCATGACTTGGACCGCGAAAACTGCAGTTTGCTGCGGCGGGGCCGGTTGGCATTCGTCCTGCATCATGATCTCCGCGCAGATCTCGCCCAAGCTTTCCAGCAGATCACAGCCTATCACAAGCTGCGCCCACCGGTCTCAGCTCAGGGACCGGCCGATGTGCAAATCATCACACCCGCGAATTGTCCGCGCGATTGATCTCGGCACGCATGCGACAGGCTTGCAGGCGCAGTTTTGTCAGATTGCTGTGCCATTATTCCAGTAGGTCAGGACTGCTCGGAGTTTGATCAAATATTGTGCGGGTCTGTGAGATACATGGCGTCTGAATATGTGATAGCGAGCGATATATAGCAGCTTTGTTTCAGGTGACATTTGACTGCGGCTGCGATTGCGTCGCGCAGACTTAGCGTAAATGCCTCATCGCGATGCGGTTTGCTCAGCATTGAAATCCCAATCAGCAGATGGGTGTGGTTGCTGGCCTCGGCTGGATAGCTGTGACATTTACAATTGCCGGAGCCGGAATCGTGGGCCAGAATGGTTTGTTCAATGGCTGTGAACATATCTTGCGGATCGAAGGAAAGATCTGGGGAATATTTGAGATCGGCGTGTGGCATAGGTGCCTTCTATTGGTGAGCATTACATTGGTGATCGGCTCTTGCAAGATTGGAATTTTGCCCCTATACGCGGCCCTGTCCAAAAGGTGGCAGCAGTCGTGGATTATGAGCATTATAGCAGGGTCGGCTATCACCGGCCCTTCTTGGCGTTGAAGTCCGCGTTGTTTCCTTGGACCAATGCAACTCAAGACCGGCGGAGACAACCGCACGGCCAGAAACATAAACGTAAGGAATTAACGCCACATGGCAAGCGTAACAATGGAAGAATTCGAAGCCCTTTTGCAAGAAAGCTTCGAGATTGACACGCCCGAAGAGGGCACAGTGGTCAAAGGCAAAGTCATCGCAATCGAAGCGGGACAGGCCATCATCGACGTCGGCTACAAAATGGAAGGCCGCGTAGATATCAAAGAATTTGCAGATCCCGGCGAAGCTCCCGTCATCTCCGTTGGGGATACGGTCGAAGTTTTCTTGCGTGCCGCAGAAAACGCCAAGGGCGAGGCTGTCATCAGCCGTGAAATGGCCCGCCGTGAAGAAGCCTGGGATCGTCTTGAAAAAGCCTATGCAGACGAAGTGCGCGTCGATGGCGCGATCTTTGGTCGTGTGAAAGGTGGCTTTACTGTGGATCTTGGCGGCGCTGTGGCCTTCTTGCCGGGCAGTCAAGTCGACGTGCGTCCCGTGCGTGATGCGGGCCCATTGATGGGGTTGAAGCAGCCGTTCCAGATTTTGAAAATGGACCGCCGCCGCGGCAACATCGTTGTGTCGCGCCGAGCGATCTTGGAAGAGTCACGTGCCGAACAGCGCGCTGAAGTTATCGGCAAACTGGCCGAAGGTGACAGTGTGGACGGTGTGGTGAAAAACATCACAGAATACGGTGCTTTTGTGGATCTGGGCGGTGTCGACGGTCTGTTGCATGTCACTGACATGGCCTGGCGCCGCGTCAACCACCCGTCAGAAATCCTGACAATTGGTGAGACTGTGAAAGTCCAAGTTGTCAAAATCAACAAAGAGACCCATCGTATCAGCCTGGGCATGAAACAGTTGATGGATGATCCATGGGATATCGTCAGCGTGAAATACCCACTGGCGTCACAGCACAAAGGCCGCGTGACAAATATCACCGATTACGGTGCGTTTGTTGAGCTGGAGGCTGGCGTTGAAGGTTTGGTGCATGTGTCTGAGATGTCTTGGACTAAGAAAAATGTGCATCCGGGTAAAATTGTATCAACATCGCAAGAGGTTGATGTGATGGTCCTGGAAATTGATGGCGTGAAGCGCCGCGTATCCTTGGGCCTGAAGCAAACACAGCGCAACCCATGGGAAGTCTTTGCAGAGCAACATCCTGAGGGCAGCCAGGTGGAAGGTGAGGTTAAAAACATCACGGAATTTGGTTTGTTCATCGGGCTTGAAGGCGACATAGATGGTATGGTTCACCTGTCAGATCTGACATGGGAAGGCCGCGGCGAAGATGTGATTGGCGATTACCGCAAAGGTGACATGGTTCAGGCCGTTGTCTCTGAAGTGGACGTCGAAAAAGAGCGCATCAGCCTGTCTGTCAAAGCTTTGGGTGGTGACAAATTCGCAGATGCGGTTGGCGGCGTGAAACGCGGCTCGATCATCACTGTTGAAGTTACGGCGATCGAAGATGGTGGCATTGAAGTCGAATATGAAGGCATGAAGTCGTTTATTCGTCGTTCTGATCTGTCACGCGATCGTGCAGAGCAGCGTCCAGATCGTTTTGGTATCGGAAATAAAGTGGATGTGCGCGTTACAAATATTGATGCGAAAACACGCCGTCTTGGCCTGTCCATCAAAGCGCGTGAGATTGCAGAAGAGAAAGAAGCGGTCGAGCAGTATGGGTCTTCCGACTCAGGTGCGTCTTTGGGCGATATCTTGGGCGCCGCGCTTAAATCTGACGAATAGCCGATCTGTTATCGAACAAAAATCTGAAAAATCCCGCCCTGGCGGGATTTTTTTGGCTTCAAGTCCCTGATTTAAATTAAAAATAGAACCAGAATTTTTGTGAAGACCACGTTTATTGATTATTTCTCGCCTGAGTTGTTATTTTTTTGTTTTTTTCACATATTGACAAAACAATAGGTTCACAATCGGCATGGTTTTCCTGTAACCTATAACCAGGGCTTGGGTGGCTCATGACTTTTACAGTTTCGAGGGGGATACTATGATTCGTTCAGAATTGGTTCAAAAATTAGTGGATGAAAATCCGCATCTTCATCAGCGTGATGTTGAGAAAATCGTGAGCACTATTTTTGAAGAAATAATAAATACGATGGCTGAAGGCGATCGCGTTGAATTGCGCGGCTTTGGGGCTTTTTCTGTGAAAAAACGTGACCCTCGTATTGGCCGCAATCCGCGGACAGGCGAGTCTGTATCTGTTGAAGAAAAGCATGTGCCTTTTTTCAAGACAGGCAAGCTTTTGAGAGACCGTCTAAACGGGAAGTAAAATGCGCTATCTGCGGCACATGGTTTTGGGCTTTATTGCGATCAGCTTGATTTCCGTGGCCCTAGCCAACCGGGGGGTTGTGCGTTTAACGCTTTTGCCGGAAGCTCTCGGTGAGCTGATCGGTTTCAACGTACAAATGCAAGTCCCACTCTTCGTGGTAATTTTCCTTGGCGTGACCCTGGGACTTTTGATTGGCTTTGTGTGGGAGTGGTTGCGGGAGATGAAGCACCGAAGCGCCGCGCGCAGCGAGCATATGCAGGTCGTGCGCTTGGAGCGTGAGGTGAGCAAATTGAAGGCAACGTCCGCCAATAAAGACAAAGATGAAATTTTGGCGCTTTTGGACGAAGTTTCATGAAGGTGCGCGCCAAGCTTTGCGGCTTGACCACGCAGGACGACATAGATGCCGCTGCGACCGCAGGGGCGGCCTATATCGGTTTGGTATTTTTCGAGAAATCACCCCGCAATGTTACAATTGAGATGGCACGCGGCTTGGCGCGGCATGCGCCTGTGGGCCTCGCAAAAGTTGCTTTGGTGGTGAATGCCGACGATGCGGCTCTTGATCGCATCACCGCCTCTGTACCTCTCGACATGCTGCAACTTCATGGCACGGAAAGCCCGGAGCGTGTGGCGGCCGTGAAAGCGCGCTATGGCTTACCGGTGATGAAGGCCCTGGGAATAGCATCGCGTGACGATGTGGCCCGCGCGCAGCTTTATTCCGGCGTGGTCGATCAACTGCTTTTGGATGCCAAACCGGCGCAGGGAGAAGCGTTGCCTGGTGGCAATGGTCTGTCTTTCGACTGGCGACTGCTTGAGGGCGAAAACTGGTCCGTACCTTGGATGCTGGCCGGTGGTCTGACACCTGACAATGTGGCCGAGGCGGTACGATGCTGCGCCGCTCAGCAAGTCGATGTCAGTTCGGGCATTGAAACGGCGCCCGGCCAAAAAAACGCCGCGCTGATGGCGAAATTTGTATCTGAAGCCAATAGGTAAAGCGTTGGAAAATCGCGACCGGCCCTTTACCTTAGAGGGGCAGGGCGCTACCTCTTATCTGAGACGCGCGAGGGAGAAAACTATGGCCGACGATCTGCTCAACAGCTTTACTACAGGACCGGATGAACAGGGTCGTTTTGGCGATTTTGGGGGGCGGTTTGTATCAGAAACTTTAATGCCGCTGATCTTGGATCTCGAACGGCAATATGAATTTGCCAAGACCGATGACAGCTTTTGGGAAGAGATGAATGATCTTTGGACCAATTATGTTGGCCGGCCGAGCCCATTATATTATGCGGAGCGTTTGACCGAGCATTTGGGCGGTGCGAAGATCTATCTGAAACGGGATGAGCTCAACCACACCGGTGCGCATAAAATTAACAATGTCTTGGGCCAGATTATCTTGGCCCGCCGCATGGGAAAAAGCCGGATTATCGCTGAAACTGGTGCGGGTCAGCATGGGGTGGCCACCGCTACGGTCTGTGCCAAATTTGGTTTGAAATGCGTGGTCTACATGGGTGCGCATGATGTTGAGCGCCAAGAGCCAAATGTGTTTCGCATGAAGCTTTTGGGCGCAGAAGTCGTGCCGGTCACATCCGGTCGCGGCACATTGAAAGACGCTATGAATGATGCGCTGCGCGACTGGGTGACCAATGTGGAGGATACATTCTACTGCATTGGCACGGTGGCAGGCCCCCACCCCTATCCCGCGATGGTACGAGACTTCCAAGCCATTATCGGTAACGAAGCGCGCGCGCAGATGCTGCAGCAGGAAGGGCGCCTGCCGGATACATTGATTGCCGCCATCGGTGGCGGCTCCAATGCCATGGGGCTGTTTTATCCCTTCCTCGATGACAGTTCGGTGGGAATCATCGGCGTCGAAGCCGGGGGTAAAGGCGTGAACGCCAAGATGGAGCATTGCGCTTCGCTGACTGGCGGGCGTCCCGGTGTGCTGCATGGCAATCGCACCTATCTACTGCAGGATGATGATGGGCAAATTTTGGAAGGATTCTCGATTTCAGCGGGGCTTGATTACCCCGGGATTGGTCCGGAACATGCCTGGCTTCATGATATTGGCCGGGCGGAATATGTCTCGATCACGGATGTGGAAGCGCTGGAAGCCTTTCAGCTGTGCTGTGAACTTGAGGGTATCATTCCAGCTCTGGAGCCAAGCCACGCTTTGGCCCATGTCATGAAAATCGCGCCTGACTTGCCAGCCGATCACTTAATTTGCATGAATATGTGCGGACGCGGAGACAAGGATATCTTTACCGTAGCGGCGGCTCTGGGAATTGAGATGAACACTGGGGCCTAGCCTCAGGTTTCTTTGCGACCTCTATTTGGGCGTTGCATAGAGCCGCAGGATTTCAATCGGAACAATGTCCAAAGCCTTTTGATGGGTCGACCCGAGCTGCACCTGTGGCGCGCAACCCTCTTCATGGGCTTGCAAAAAACGGCCGGCGCAAAGGCACCAGCGGTCGCCGGCGTTCAGGCCTGCAAAGCCAAATTCTGGCCGCGGGGTGCTCAGGTCATTTCCGAGGTACTTCGAAAATGCGAGAAACTCAGCGGTGATCACCGCGCAAACTGTGTGGCTGCCTGTGTCTTGGGCACAGGTATTGCAGGACCCATCGCGGAAAAAACCAGTCAAGGGCTCCTGCGAGCAAGGCGCGAGGGGCAGGCCAAAAACATTAATTTCGATGTCTTTTTGCATGTCAGTGCTCCAGCTGTGGTACCGTCCAAGTGATCCAACGGCCGTGAAAATCCATTCCCCTTACTCTATCCGCTTTTGTTCGGGCCACAAGTGTAACCGCATGCCAGCGTCGCTTGGCGTTCGAAATGGCGTTTCATTTGAATTTGTCGAGAAGCTTTTGCAAAGGAGAGGGAGCAGGTGCGAGATCGGCGGGAGACGCCGCGGGCTCTGGAGGTTTTTGCGCCGCAGCTTTGGTGGTTTTTGAAGAGCGCGGTGGGGCGGTTTGCAAGGCGACAGCGTTCATGAATTTTGTCCTATCCCCGGCGGCCAAATGCTTCGCGCCATTGCCGATTCCCGTCAGCATGGCCGCCAGCCAATTCTGATCTGCCTTGGCAAAGTCTCGGAGTACAAAGCCGGCCACCGCGTCCTTATGGCCAGGATGACCAATGCCCAGCCGCACGCGCCCGTAGTCTGCTCCCAAATTGGCGTGGATTGAGCGAAGACCATTATGCCCCGCATGACCGCCGCCCTGTTTGAGCCGCAATTTGCCTGGCGCGAGATCCAATTCATCGTGAAAAACGGTGACCTGAGCTAGATGGATCTTGTGAAACCGTACGGCTTCTCCCACCGATTGACCTGAGAGGTTCATGAAGGTTGTGGGTTTGAGCAACAACAGCTTTTGCCCAGCCAATGTGCCGTCGCAAACCTGTCCCTGAAACTTTGAGCGCCAGGGGGTAAACTGATGATCTGCGGCAATTCTATCAAGGGCCATAAAGCCAATATTATGCCGATTATGCGCATATTTTGCGCCGGGGTTTCCGAGGCCTACGAAGAGTTTCATAAGATGAGTTTAACGGCCAAACCGGTGGGTTGAAAGAGATTTGCGCGGATGTTGGGTTAGAAATGCAAAAACCCCACCATCTCTGGCGGGGTTTCAAATGGTTCACATCGGCTCGAGGGTCGAGGTTTACTCTTCGACTGCGACTTCAACCTCTTCGGCCTCGTCATCCGCTTCATTATCGGCAGAGCGCAGACCAGAGGGTGCTGCGATATTGGCGATCACAAAGTCACGGTCGATTGTCGGTTTGGAGCCTTTTGGCAGGTCGACAGATGAGATGGTAATCACATCACCAACTTCGAGCTCGGCCAGATCAACTGTGATCTTCTCAGGGATATCCCCTGCAGTGACCACCAGTTCCACCTCAGGACGCACCAAGGTCAGCACGCCGCCTTTTTTCAGGCCTGGGCATGTGGCTTCATTCAAAAACTCAACCGGGATATAGAGATTGATTTTTGATGTCCGGCGCAGACGCATGAAGTCAACATGTGTTGGCAAATCTTTCACAGTGTGGCGTTGCACATCGCGGCAGATAACGCGCACGTCGTCGTGACCTTCTACTTTGAGATTGAACAAAGTTGACTTGAAGCGTCCTGCTTTCAAGAGTGAAAACAATTTGTTGAACGGTATATCGATGGGCAACGGGTCTGCCTCACCACCGAAAACGATGCCTGGTACGTTGCCTGCGCGGCGAGATTGACGAGCGGCCCCCTTGCCTGTCCCCGTCCGTACCGAAGCGATTAGATCTGGGATCTGTCCTGCCATGGGTCTATTCCTTAAAATGGGGGGGCATCCTCCAAGGGTGTATGCCCCGTTGAAGTGCGCCGTATAGGGCCATATGAGGCAAAAGAAAAGCCCTTGTTTACTTTGTTTCTTGCAAGAGACGCGCGGCTATGAAAAAGCAGGCCATGCAAGTTTTTCACGCCCTATATCTGTCCCGCCGACCTGCGGTTGCATTTGTGATCGTTGGCATGTTTTGGGGATGTTTTGCGGCCTATGTGCCGGAGATCAAAGCGCGTTTGCATGTCAGCGATGCCACTTTTGGCTTGCTGTTGCTGTGCAATGCGCTTGGACTAGTCAGCTCGATGGTCTTAGCACCGCGTTTAGATCGTTTGCTCGGCGCGCGCGGCATGCAGGTTGGCAGCGTTGCCTTAACGATGAGCTTTCTATTGCCAGGCTTTGCCACAGATGCGTTGAGCTTTGGTCTGGCGATGGTGATTGTTGGCGCCGCCTCGGGTTTCACCGATGTGCTGATGAATGCGCGGGTCAGCGAGTTGGAGCAGCTGCACAGTAAACCTTTGATGAATGCAAATCACGGCATGTTTTCGGTTGGTTACGCGGTTGCAGCGATTTTGAGCGGTTTGGCCCGCGAGGCGCAGATTGCGCCCGGACCCGCCTTCGCGACTTTGGCAGCAGCGATTTTGATCCTATCGATCTTTCTTTACATGCCCCCTCGATATGCTGCTTCGGGCGCCGGCACGGGCGGTCGTTATCCGCTAAAGCCAATTATTTTATGCGGATTGATCGTTTTGGTTGCCTTTATGACCGAAGCGACCGTCGAGACCTGGTCTGCCTTGCATATTGAGCGCAGTCTGCAGGGCCGTGCGGCCGAAGGGGCGATGGGGCCGGCGATGCTGGGCCTGACCATGGCGATCGGGCGGTTTTCCGGCCAGGCGGTGTCGCAAATTTTTTCTGAGACAAAAGTCATCATACTGGCCACATTGGTGGCCGCGGCTGGGGGGACTTTGGCCGCCTTGGCCCTTACGCCCTTTTTGGCCGCTATTGGATTTGGTATTTTAGGCCTTGGCATCTCGGTTGTCGGTCCTTTGGGCTTGGCATTGGTGGGGCAAAAAGTGCCGGACCATCTGCGCACTGAGGCGATTTCACGCGTGGCTGTTCTGGGATTTGCTGGATTCTTTTTGGCGCCATCTTTGATGGGGCTATTGTCCGATTTTTTTGGATTGCGCATTGCGTTCCTCGCCGCCGCAGCACTTAGTCTTACAGCCATTCCGCTGACCTTTCTGTTGCGGCGCGCGTAAACCCTCACAAACAAAAGCTTGCGAAAGCAAATATGCTCGGGCTGGGTTGGCCGTATTAAGCGGTGCTCTTTGTAAATACTCATTTTCTACGCAGTTATTTTAATGGGCCAAAGCCATGACCTCAGTGCATATAGTCTGCCACTTACCTGCGAGATGCCAGAGGCGGTTTTTATTTTGCAGTGACTGCAAAGGAGAGGCCTGAAAATATAAACACATGATATTTCTATAATAATAAGTTGATAAACCGCATTATAAGCACCGATTTTGTTGCATGTGGGCTGCGAGGCATCGTCATATTGAAAGAATAGAAGGACAGATATGTCCGTAAAACCCCCATTTACAGCGGTTGAGGTCCGACGGGCCGCTTCCGGTTTTTATGAAGGTCACAGCGTTGAAATCGCCCTGTTGAGTAAGGGAATTATTGAGTAAGGGCATTTTGGTTGCGCTCGTGATTTGGGCCTTAGCTTGGCCGTCTAATGCCAATAGCAATTTAGGCAGCCTGAACTGTGTCGCGCTAGGCCCAGCGTCCCTCAAAATCCTCTGGAATGTAGAGAATATCGCGGGTCACATCGTTGATGTCGCGATGCCCGCAGAGCGCCATCGTGGTGTCCAACTCTTTTTGCATGACGTCCAGAGCTTTGGTCACGCCGGCCTGACCCATCGCGCCAAGACCGTATATATAAGACCGGCCGATCATCGTTCCCGTCGCGCCAAGGGCTTTGGCTTTGAGGATGTCCTGCCCACTGCGGATGCCGCCATCCATCCAGACCTCGCATTTGCCATCCACGGCCTCGACGATACTTGGCAGCATGCGGATTGAGGATAGCGCGCCGTCGAGCTGCCGCCCGCCGTGGTTCGATACAATGATCGCATCAACCCCCAGTTTTGACGCCATTTTTGCGTCCTTGGGATCTAAGATGCCTTTCAGAATGACCTTACCACCCCATTTTTTCATCAAGATCTCAACTTTTTTCCAATCAAGCGCTTGGTCAAATTGCTCGGCGGTCCAGGCGCTGAGGGAGGTGGTGTCGGAGATGCCGCTGACATGCCCTACGATATTGCCGAAGCCGCGGCGCTTGGTGCCGAGCATCTCGAGGCCCCAGCTCCATTTGGTCGCCAGATTGGCTATGGTTTTGGCAGTCAATTTTGGTGGGGCTGAGAGGCCATTTTTCAAATCTTTGTGACGTTGCCCCAATATCTGTAAGTCCAGGGTGATCACGAGTGCGGAGCAATTGGCATCTTTCACCCGCTGGATCAAACGATCTGAGTAATCCTCATCGGTTAAGGTGTAGAGCTGAAACCAAAATGGCGCGTCTGAGGCTACTGCAACATCTTCGATCGAACATATCGACATGGTCGACAAGGTATAGGGCACACCGAAAGCGGCAGCGGCACGGGCGGCTTTGATCTCGCCATCGGCGCATTGCATGCCGGTCATACCGACCGGGGCTAGGGCCACGGGCATGGAGACGTCTTGGCCAATCATTTTGGACGCGGTGCTGCGGTTGGTCATATCAACGGCAACGCGTTGGCGCAGGCGTAATTTGGCAAAGTCAGAAATATTATCGCCGAAGGTCTGCTCGGTCCAGCTGCCGCTTTCGCAATAGTCATAAAACATTCGTGGCACGCGGCGCTGATAAATCTCTTTCAGGTCTTGAATGGTCGTGATTACGGGCATAGCCTAGCCTTTGCTGTAAATTGGTCAATTTACATTACCAATATGTGAGATAGAGGTAAAGATCCGCCTGATGGTTTGCATTTGCCGGCGGTGCTTGGGCCAGGCGGTGCTTTGGAGTGGGACTATGCAGATCGTAACTTTGCAAGAGGCGCAATCGGCGCCAATCTGGCGCCGACCGATATTTTTGCTGTTTGTGATGGCCGCAGCTATGCCCATTGCCTTCGCAACTTGGAGTGCGTTGCTCAATAATTTTGTGATCGAAGTGGCCAATTTTGATGGCGCAGACATCGGTCTATTGCACTCGGTGCGGGAAATTCCTGGATTTCTTGCGGTCGGGGTCATTGCCATCATCGTTTTTGTGCGTGAGCAGGTCTTGGGTCTGTTGTCCTTGGTGCTCTTGGGGGTGGCCACGGCATTGACCGCTTGGTTTCCGCAAATGGGCGGAATTTTAACGCTGACATTGCTCTCTTCTATTGGCTTTCATTATTATGAAACGGTCAACCAATCGCTGCAATTGCAATGGATTTCTAAGGCGCAGGCACCGCAGGTTCTGGGCTGGCTATTGGCCATGGGCTCGGCAGCTTCGCTGGTGGCGTTTGGCGTGATCGTTATCACTTGGGAATGGCTCGCGTTGAGTTTTAATACGGCCTATATGATTTCGGGCGGCATTACGGCGGCCATCGCCCTTTCCTGTATGATACTTTACCCACAATTCCAATCACCCACGCCGCAACATAAAACCATGGTGCTGCGCAAACGCTATTGGCTGTATTATGCGCTGCAATTCATGGCCGGTGCGCGGCGGCAGATCTTCATGGTCTTCGCGGGCTTTATGATGGTGGAACGTTTTGGATTTGATGTGCATGAATTGACGTCTCTGTATTTAATCAACCTTGTGATGAATATGTTCATTGGGCCGATATTTGGCCGAGTGGTGGCGCGCTACGGAGAGCGCAATACGTTGATCTTTGAATATGCGGGTTTGGCCCTGGTGTTTCTGACATATGGGGGCATTTATATGTTTGGCTGGGGTGTGATGCTGGCGGGGGCTTTGTTTGTGATAGACCATTTATTTTTCTCACTCGCCTTTGCCCTGAAAACCTATTTCCAAAAAATTGCAGATCCGGCCGATATTGCCCCAACGGCCGCGGTGGCGTTTACGATCAACCATATTGCGGCTGTGGGGCTGCCGGTGTTTTTGGGATTTTTGTGGCTATTTTCGCCAAGTTTGGTGTTTGTGCTGGCCGCTAGCATGGCGCTGACGTCACTGGGGCTGGCTTTGTTGATTCCCAGACAGCCCCGACCGGGTTATGAGACAATTTTGTGCCGATAACGGGCCGTTTGCGGTGCGACACAGGCTTCTGTACTGGATATCCGTCCGATCCCCCTTATATCTGAGGTTAAGCTTGAAGGGAGTCAAAGATGTTTTTTATGTCGCAAGAAAAGTCACAGATGGTTTCACGGGACCAAGCCTTGCCTGGGCGTGGCACCCCAATTGCCACCGCCCCCACGCATTTTTTAACGGGCCGTCCCTTGCAAGCCGCTCCAGAGGCGGGGTTGCAGGAGGCGATGTTTGGCATGGGCTGCTTTTGGGGCGTGGAGCGGATGTTTTGGGGTATTGACGGGGTCTGGTTGACCATGGTGGGCTATGCGGCCGGCTACACACCCAATCCGACCTATGAAGAGGTTTGCAGCGGAATAACTGGACACAACGAAGTGGTTCGCGTGATATTTGATCCGTCACTTATGACTTATGAGGCTTTGCTGAAGGTCTTTTGGGAAGGCCATGATCCAACCCAAGGTATGCGCCAGGGCAATGATCGCGGCACGCAATATCGCTCTGGCATTTATACCTACGGAGCTGAGCAGGCACAGGCTGCAAAGGCCAGTCTGACTGTCTTTGCAGAGCAGCTGAGGGCCTCTGGCTTTGGCGCGATTACCAGTGAAATTTTGCCTGCGCCCCCGTTTTACTATGCCGAAGATTATCATCAGCAATATTTGGCGAAAAATCCCAATGGCTATTGCGGCATAGGCGGAACTGGGGTGACCTGTCCGATCGGATTGGCTGTCACCTAACTGCGCCGCGTGCCGCGGCTCTGTCCTTGAGTTTGCGGCGGGCGTGCCCTTCGCATATGGCGCGGGTGGCAAGCAATTGCGATGGCTGGCCAGACAGGATATGGGCACATAAAACCATTGGAGCCGACCCGTGCTGACCTACACCGCCCTGACGACATTGCCCGGTAAATCTCAAGCAGAAGCTCTGGGAGAGGCGCTTGAAGAGCTGGAGCCTGCACCAACTGGGGTCGGGGTATTTGAAGTTGAAGACGGCAAGGGCATTTGGGAAGTGGGTGGGTATTTTCTCGATGCACCCGATGATATTGATCTGACTTTGTTGTCGGCCGCTTTTGGAGCAGGGCCCTTTGTCGTATCCGTAGTGCCGGATCAAGATTGGGTTGCCAAAGTGCGCCGCGAATTGCCGCCAGTCGAGGCTGGGCGATTTTTCGTTTATGGCAGCCATGATGCCGCGCTTTTACCTGAGGATCGTATTGGCCTGTTGATCGAAGCGGCCATGGCTTTTGGCACCGGGCATCACGGGACCACGCTAGGCTGTTTGCGAGCCTATGACCGGCTGTTGGATGATGCGCAGCGGTTCGACAATGTCCTTGATCTCGGTTGCGGTACGGCCGTTTTGGCCATGTCTGCCGCCCGTGTGGGCGCGGCGTCTGTTCTGGCCAGTGACATTGATCCGGTGGCGGTCGAGGTGGCACTTGCCAATGTGAAAGCCAATGGGTTGGAGGGCCAGGTGGGCTGTGTTGAGGCCATTGGCTTTGACTCGCCTGTGGTGCAGGCAGGCGCACCTTTTGATCTTATTTTTGCAAATATCCTGAAAGGCCCGCTGATTGAGCTGGCGCCTGAAATGGCGGCGCACCTGGCACCTGGCGGCCTGGCCATTGTGTCGGGGCTGTTGATTGAGCAAGCCGAGGATATCGTTGAGGCCTATCAGGCGCAGGGTTTCGACTTGCAAACCCGCGAAGATCTCGGAGAATGGAGCGCTTTGACGCTGCGCCGGCACCAGTAGCCTTCAGGCTCGAAAGCAAAACAACGCGCTGAGATCAGCGCGACGTTTTGAAATCGGGCATGATTCCCGATGGTAGGCGTGTATCAGCGGCGTGCGATGCGTTCGATGTCACCGGCTGCCAAACCTATGTCATTGAGTTCACGCAATGTCAGTTGTGACAGGGCCTTGCGTGTGACGCGCGCATCGTTCCAGCGTATAATGGCTGTGGAGACGGCGGCGGCGAAATTTGCAAGGATTGTGCGAGATGAGGACATTGCGGAGCTGCGGGATGTGTCAAGAAATGCCATTGGGGACGTCCTTTCGGAAAATGATGCCGGGGGTGTGTGTCTTTATGCTGGGCATTTAGGCGCGCTACGAGGTCTTGGCTACTGGGAAAAACAACATAACCGATATGCGATTTTTGCATACCTTTTTGGAGATATAGGGTTCTGTTTTTAAGAGGTCTTTGTTCAAAATTGGGGTTAAGTACCGCTGAAATTTGCGCCACAATCGAAATGACTGCTTTTCAGATGTTCGCGTTTCGTGCTAATTAAGGCACAACACGAATTTGCGAGGGGCAATTCTATGCGGGTATTGGGCATTGATCCGGGTTTGCGCTCCACAGGCTGGGGGCTTGTGGATGTGCAAGGCAGCAAGCTGCGGCATGTGGCCAATGGTCAATGTCAAACCCTGCCGGGGCCCTTGGCTGGGCGCTTATTGGCGCTGTTTAACGGGCTGTCTGAGGTGATTGAGTGCTATGAGCCGAGTCATGCGGCCGTGGAGCAAACCTTTGTGAACCGCGATGGGGCGGGGACGTTGAAATTGGGCCAGGCGCGCGGAATTGCGATGCTGGTGCCTGCGAAGTTTCGGCTGGAGGTGGGAGAATATGCGCCCAACGCGGTTAAAAAAGCGGTGGTGGGCGTGGGGCACGCGGACAAGCGGCAGGTCGAGCATATGGTCTCTTTGCAACTGCCGGGTGCGCAATTGGTTGGGCCCGATGCAACAGATGCGCTTGCGATTGCCATTTGTCACGCGCATCATATCCAAGCGGGTAATCATTTTCAGGCCGCATTGCAAAGGGCAAGTGGATGATTGGAAAACTGTCAGGGCGCGTAGACTATAAAGCCAGCGATCATGTCATGCTAGATGTGCGTGGCGTGGGGTACATGGTTTATTGTTCCGACCACACCCTTGCGGTTTTACCGCCTGTCGGTGAGGCTGTTGCGCTCTACACGGATTTATTGGTGCGTGAAGATCTTATGCAATTGTTTGGCTTTACCTCTCTGGTCGAAAAGGAGTGGCACCGATTGCTGATGTCTGTGCAAGGGATTGGGGCGAAGGCCTCCCTGGCGATCCTCGGGGCTTTGGGGCCTGATGGGGTGAGCCGATCCATCGCAATGGGTGACTGGACAGCTTTGAAAGCGGCAAAGGGTGTTGGACCAAAAACCGCACAACGGGTGGTGATCGAGCTGAAAGATAAGGTGCCGGCCGTTATGGCCATGATGGATGGGGCGGCTGAGATCCACCAGGATGATGTGCAGGAGGCAGCGGTGATAGAGAGCGCAGGGCCTGCCGTTCCGGCAAAGCCCGCGCCCGCTGCGTCCCCCTCGGCGCAGGCCGATGCCTTGTCGGCTTTGAGCAATCTGGGTTATGCTCCAGGGGAAGCGGCGGCGGTTGTGGCGCAGTTAAGTGGCGAAATGGGAGGGGTGGATTCTGCAAGCTTGATCCGTGCGGCACTCAAGAAAATGGCGCCTAAGATATGATCGCCGAATGGGACAGCGGTTCCGCCGCGCCTGATCCGACCTTGCGGCCCGAACGGCTTGTGGAGGATGGCGACAAGGCTTTACGGCCCAAAGGGCTAAGTGAGTTTATCGGACAAGAGGCGGCGCGCGCCAATTTGAATGTCTTCATTCAATCGGCGCGGCAGCGCGGCGAGGCTATGGACCACGCGCTGTTTCACGGGCCGCCGGGTCTTGGCAAAACCACCTTGGCGCAGATTATGGCGCGCGAATTGGGTGTGAATTTCCGTATGACCAGCGGGCCGGTTTTGGCCAAAGCGGGGGACTTGGCCGCGATTTTGACCAACCTTGAGGCGCGCGATGTGTTGTTTATTGATGAAATTCACCGCCTTAACCCTGTGGTGGAAGAGATTCTTTATCCGGCCTTGGAAGATTTTGAACTGGATCTTGTGATTGGAGAGGGCCCGGCGGCGCGTACCGTGCGCATAGAATTGCAGCCTTTCACGCTCGTCGGCGCGACAACGCGCTTGGGTCTGCTCACGACACCTCTGCGTGATCGGTTCGGTATCCCGACGCGCTTGGAATTTTACACAGATGCAGAGTTGCACCAGATTGTGACGCGCAACGCCAAACTCCTTGGCGTACCAGCGGATGATGCAGGCGCCCGGGAGATTGCCAAACGCGCGCGTGGCACGCCGCGCATTGCCGGGCGCTTGCTGCGCCGGGTTCTGGATTTCGCAGTTGTGGAAGGAGATGGGCGTATCACCCAAGCAATCGCTGATCATGCGCTGACCCGTTTGGGTGTGGATTATCTGGGGTTGGATGGCGCAGATCGCCGCTATTTGCGTTTGATTGCGGAGAATTATGTGGGTGGCCCGGTGGGGATTGAAACTCTATCTGCGGCCCTGTCAGAGAGCCGTGATGCGTTGGAAGAGGTGATTGAGCCGTATCTGTTGCAAAAAGGTTTGATACAGCGCACCCCGCGGGGCCGTATGTTGGCTCAGAAGGCTTGGACGCATCTGGGTATGGCGCCGCCGCAGCCGGCGTCTCAGGCTCAGCTGTTTGAATAGCCGCAACGCGCCTGGCTGCTGAGCCTAGCCAAACACCCTGTAGAGCGTTATGAGGGGCGCGCGTTTTGTGGCAATAGAAGGATTGGCTCGTGTTAACGGCAAGCGAGATTGAACGCATGTTCACCCGGACCGACGACAGCTATGTCTTTGCCCGCTGGGGCCGTCCGATTTGCCCAGTGGTTTTTGGCGTGCAGGACGAGACTTTGGTCATCATGAAGTCGGCAATTGAGGCCGTGTGTATCGCTGCGGGGCACCACACCGATGAATTGGATCCGGAATTGGGCAGCAATCTGATGATGTTCTTTTTTTCCGATTGGGAAGAATTGCGCGCCGTGCCAGATCTCGATCAGATGATCCCGCATTTGGACAACGTGGTGGATCGCCTCGTTGCCGCGCAGGCCAATCAATATCGCGCTTTTCGGTTTGACGATCAGGGTGCAATTCAGGCTTGTTTTGTCTTTCTGCGCGTCGATGAGGCCCTGCAACAACTGGGGGCCGATAGCCTGGCGTTGTCGCAGGCGGTGCAGGCCATGTTCTTGTGGTCACAAGAGGCGTTTAAAAACCGCTCGCCTCTGGCTGTGCTGGACAATGGCACCACAGTCATGCGACCTGAGATTGCCGCCTTGCTGCGCGCGGGCTATGATCCGGTGATGCCGGCGCGCGCCAATGATGCCAGCCATACGCTGCGATTGGCTGCGCGGATTGAGGCGGCTCAATGAGCCATAGGTTTGAATTAACTGTTTATTACGAAGACACGGATATGGGCGGTATCGTCTATTATGCCAATTATTTAAAGTTCATCGAACGGGCGCGTTCGACTTGGGTGGCGCAACTGGGAGTGGATCAATTAGCGCTTCAGGCAGGTGGCGTGTTTTTCGCCGTACGCGCCATTCAGGCAGAGTACTTGGCTCCCGCAAGGCTGGGGGATTTGTTAGAGGTTGTGAGCCAGCGATGGTCATCCACTCCAGCACGATGGATCTTGCACCAAGAGGTGCAGCGCGCGGGGCAGGTGCTTTTTACCGCTGAAGTGACGATCGTGGCCCTGACGGAGGCGGGCAAACCGACCCGTCTTCCGGCAGAACTCCGCCGAAATTCTAACCCCTAAAAACTATTGCAGCGAATGCTTGGCTTTTTGTAAGGTTTTTCGCTACAGTTGCGCAAAACTTGGTCAAAGAGCCACAAGCAGAGGCATTCACATGGAAGCAGCAATCGATTTTTCGATTTGGGCCCTATTTTCACGTGCGACACTACCAGTTCAGGCGGTGATTGTGTTGCTGATTGGCCTGTCAATTTGGTCTTGGACCATCGCGATTAACAAGCGCATCGCTTTGAACCTGGCGCGGCGTAGGGCTGCTAAGTTTGACAAGGCCTTTTGGTCTGGCGAGCCGCTGGATGAGCTCTATGACAAAATCGGCGCTGTGCCAAAAGGCGGCAGCGAGCTGATTTTTACGGCCGGAATGACCGAATGGCGGCGCTCTCATCGCAGCGATGGGGTGTTGATTGCCGGGGCACAATCGCGGATAGAGCGCTCCATGGATGTGGCTTTGGGCAAGCAATCGAATGATTTACAAAGTGGATTGGCAATTTTGGCCTCGATTGGCTCGGTGGCGCCCTTCATTGGACTGTTCGGGACGGTCTGGGGCATCATGAACGCCTTTATCGAAATTGCAGCGCAACAAAATACCAATTTAGCGGTCGTGGCGCCGGGGATCGCCGAGGCGCTTTTGGCTACGGGCCTCGGGCTTTTGGCTGCGATCCCAGCGGTGGTGTTTTACAACCATCTCAGCGCTGGCTGCGATCGGGTTACTGCGGGCTATGAAGCCTTTGCGGACGAGTTTGCAACCATTTTGTCGCGCCAATTGGGAGGCTGAGCCTTGGCTATCAAGATGGATATGGCGGAGGAGCGCTCCGGTCGGCGACGCCAGCGCCGGCGCAGCCGGCCTGTGGCTGAGATTAATGTCACGCCATTCGTGGATGTGATGTTGGTCTTGCTGATCGTGTTTATGGTGGCGGCGCCGTTGCTGACAGTTGGGGTAGATGTTGATTTGCCCAAAACTGCTGCCGGTGCCTTGCCGAGTGAATCAGAGGAGCCATTGACCGTCACACTCACGGCTGAGGGTGCAATTGTGATACAGACAACCGAAACGCTAGAGACGGAATTTTTGACCCGTCTGCGCGGCATCGCACAGGAGCGTGCAGATGATAAGGTCTTTCTGCGGGCCGATGGCGCCATTCCCTATGCTCGGGTGATGCAGGTCATGGGAGCGATGAACGCAGCCGGCTTCGGCAATATCGGCTTGGTCACAGATCTGGGTGGTCCAGCATTTGACGGCTCCGGTGGATAGGGTCGCATGTCGCCGGGCAGCTATATTTCCTTCGCCCTCCATCTCGGTTTAATGGGCTGGTTTTTGTCTAACGGGGATTTTTCCCGCAAGCCGCCTCAGATTAAGTTTGCAGATGTTTCTGTCGTCTCTTCTGAGTTGTTTGACATTATGGTAAACGATAGCAGCCCGGAGATTTCCACTGAAATTCCGAGTGCAGAGGCGAGTCTGGTTGCGGAGGCTGCCGCGGGTCCCAGCGCGCCAAAGGTGGATGGCGCTCCCGCGCAATTGGCGCAAAACTTAACTCCAATTTCAACAGATGATGCCCTGCCTTTGCGGCGGCCCGAAATGGTTGCACCTGTGCAAGATGTGATGATCTTGCCACCCGTCGAGCTGCAGGCGCCTCTTGTGGATGACAGCGCGCAGAAGCCACTGCAAACCAGCCTGCCGCCAAAGCCACGCCCCGCGCAGAGGATCGCGCCCGTCGCCATTGATGCACCTGACGTGGAGATGAACCTGGGTGCCGAGAGCCGCGTGGCGGCGTCCCCACAAGACGCTCCGGCGGAAGTGGCGCAGGAGCAGGAGGCACAGGCCCGCGAAGCCGCGGCCCCTGAAATTGTCACAGAGGCGGAGGAACCCTCTGCGGCCCCGGCGGTAACGGCCAATGCGCCAGAACGGTCGCTGCGGCCCCGCATTCGGCCGGCCCCGCGCGCTGTGATCGCGCCCGAACCATCGGAATCAGAGCTTGAAGGGTCACAAATTGATCCGGTAACAGCGGCTTTGAACGCAGCACTGATGGCTGATGATGCCGCCCCTGGGGGGGCGGAATCCGCAGCGGCACCTTTGGCAGAACAATATATTCGTGGTATGCAGCTGGCGGTTGCAGAATGTTGGAACCTTGGAGCCTTGTCATCGGCGGCCTTGTCGACGATTGTAGTGGTGGAGGTGGAGCTGACACTTGACGCAAAACCCGTGGCTAACAGCATCAAGATGCTTGGCTATGAGGGGGGAGATGACATCAGCGCAGAGCGGGCTTTTGAAACCGCGCTGCGTGCGATACGAGGATGCGGCGCACAGGGATTTGAACTGCCGAAAGATCAATATGCAACTTGGCGGCGTGTGGAATTAACATTTAACCCAGAGAAAATGAGAGTGCGATGAAGCGATTGATCTATTTTGGTGTTTTGGCGTTTGCCCTGTGGACAGGTACGGGCATGGCGCAAAATGGTCCTTTGCGAATTGAAATCACTGATGGGGTGATTGAGCCTCTTACCTTTGCGGTTCCGATGTTCGAAGCGGAAAATATTGAGGCGGTGACGATTGCCACAGAAATGTCGCGCATTGTGGCGACAGATTTGTCCAGCAGTGGACTGTTCCGCGAAGTGCCGCCAAGCCGATTTATCGCACAGCGCAGCAGCTTTGATGAGCCTGTGCGCTATCCTGATTGGCGCGCCATCAATACGCAGGCTTTGGTCACTGCTGCGGTTAAAACTAACAGCTTTGGACGGCTGACCGTCAAATTTCGCATTTTTGACATCTATTCGGGCGTGCAGCTGGGCAGCGGTATGCAGCTGAGCGGCAGCACCAAAGCTGTGCGCCGCATGGCCCATAAGGTGGCCGATCAAGTGTATACGCGCATCACTGGTGAGGGGCCATATTTCGACAGCAAAATCGTTTTCGTTTCTGAGTCTGGCCCGAAAGACCAACGGCTCAAGCGTTTGGCCATCATGGATTATGACGGCGAAAATTTGCAATTTTTGACTGGCAACGAGAATACTGTTCTCGCACCACGCGTCTCGAAAGATGGCAAGCAGGTGCTCTATACCAGCTGGGAGACTGGTTTTCCGCAGATCTATCAGCTCAACGTGAGCAGCGCCGCGCGCAAGCGCCTGCCGACACCGGACAATGGTATGGCTTTCTCACCGCGGTTTTCACCCGATGCCAAGCGGGTGGTTTATTCCTTTGAGCAGGGTGGCAACACTGATATTTATCTCATGGAGTTAGACAGCGCGCGTTCGGCACGGATGACGTCGAGCCCCTCCATTGATACGGCCCCAAGTTTTAGCCCTGATGGGCGCTCAATTGTCTTTGAAAGTGACCGCAGCGGCACGCAGCAGCTCTATGTTATGCCGGTTACGGGCGGCACGCCGAAGCGGATATCCTTTGGAAATGGGCGCTATGGTACGCCGGTCTGGAGCCCGCGTGGCGATTTGATCGCCTTTACCAAGCAAAGCAACGGGCGCTTTGGAATTGGTGTAATGCGCACCGACGGCAGTGAAGAACGGCTCTTGTCGGCCTCATTCTTGGATGAGGGGCCCAGCTGGTCTCCCAATGGGCGGGTGATTATGTTTACCCGCGAAACTCAGGGGCCAAAGGGTGCGCCGAGCCTGTATTCGGTCGATATTTCTGGTAGGAACCTGCGCGCCATGAACCTGCGCAGCCCTGCTTCTGATCCCTCTTGGGGCCCCGTCCTGCCTTAGGGTGGGGGTCTGATGATGCTATGTTTCTGTGAAAGGAGACCAACATGAGAATGATGTATCTGGCCCTCGCGGCTATGGTGACCCTCGCGGCCTGCGCTGATACAAATGGAGGGTACAACACAGCAGGACTTGAGGGTGGGTCCGGTTGGAATGACACTGACATCAGCTCTGAGGATTTGAACGATCCAGCTTCTCGAGCCTATTTCAAAAATTCAGTTGGCGATACGGTGTTGTTTGATGTGGATGAGTTTACATTGAACAGCTTGTCCAAGGCCGCATTGGACATTCAGGCGGAGTGGCTCCTCAGCAACCCCGGATATGTCATTGTATTGGAAGGCCATGCGGATGAGCGGGGGACGCGCGAATACAATCTGGCGCTGGGCTTCCGGCGGGCGCAATCTGTTCAGGAATACCTTGTTGCGCGCGGCGTTTCAGGCCTACGCCTAAAGACCCGCAGCTACGGCAAGGAGCGGCCGGTGGAAATTTGCAGTTCTGAGCGGTGCTATGAGAAAAATCGCCGGACAGTCACTATCTTGACCCAAAGCTTGAGCTGATGAAACTGGGCCGCGTATTGTTCTTGATCGCGGGGCTGTCTGGTCCCGCCTCTGCCGACAGTTTGGCGGATATGCGTCAAGACCTTGCGGGTCTATTGTATGAAACCAAACGCCTGAGCTTGGAGTTGACCGCCACGCAAATGGGTGCTCTGGCAAATGACGGGGCGTTGCTGGATCGAACAGCTGCGATTGAAAATGAGTTGCAGCGTTTAACGGGCCAGACAGAAGAGCTGGCCTATCGCATTTCCGCTATTGTCCGGGATGCGACTCAAAGGATTGCCCTGCTTGAGGCGCGCATTTGCGCCATGGAGCCGGGCTGTGAGGTGACGCAATTGGGCGCCACACTCCCGCTCGGATCTGATAAGGATTCGGGATTGGATTTGGTTCTGACCGGTGAGATATTAACGATTTCGGAGCAAGCTGAATTTGATGCGGCAAATGATATGTTGCTGTCGGGCGACACCCGCAGCGCTGCGCAAATGTTCAAAGAATTTGTTATGGCCTTTCCCATTGGGCCGCTGACGCAGCGGGCGCATTTGCTTTTGGGACATGCCTATATGGATAGTGCGGAGTTTCGTCTGGCAGCGCGGGCCTATTTAGAGGCCTATTCCGTGGATGAGGCCAATGAGGTCGCGCCCTCGGCTCTATATCATCTTGCTTTGTCATTTCATCGCATGGGCAATGCACAAGAGGGCTGTTTGACGCTCAGTGAAGTTCAGTATCGCTATGCGCAGACGGAGGTTGCAGCGGATGCCAAGCTGGCCGAGGCTGAACTGTCCTGCTCATGAGCTTGGAGCTGCCTCATCATATTCTATCGCAGAGCGCGGAGCGCTTTGCGCAGCTGCCAAAAGATGCAGTGATTGGGGTCGCAGTGTCGGGAGGATCTGATTCTGTGGCGCTGCTCCTTTCTTTGCGTGCCGCCATGCCTCAGGCGCATTTGCGCGCCGCGACTGTCGACCATGGGTTGCGGGCTGAAGCAAAGGAGGAAGCGCAATGGGTGAGCGCGCTCTGCGCCAAGTTGGGCGTAGCCCATAGCACGTTGACTGTAAGCGATCTGCCAACGGGACCCAATCTGCAAGCGCGCGCCCGAAGCGCGCGCTATGATGCGCTGGCCGCTTGGGGGCGGGATCTGGCGTGCAGCTGTATCTGTTTGGGGCATAGCCAGACTGATGTGGCGGAAAACTTTTTAATCCGGTTGGCACGCGGTTCTGGAGTCGATGGTCTCAGCGTGATGCGTGGGCGCTGGGCAGAGCGAGGTATGGAATGGCTGCGCCCGCTGCTTGAGTTTTCCAGGGTGGAGTTGCAAGCTTTCCTGCGTGCACAGGGACAGGGCTGGTGCGATGATCCAAGCAATGAAGATCCAGCCTTCATGCGCGTGCGCATGCGTCAGGCGGCGCCGGACTTAGATGCGCTTGGATTGACGAGCCTTCGGCTGGCCAAAACCGCAACTCGCATGGGCTACGTTCAAGAGGCTCTGGAGTATTCTGTGCGAGGCCTTTGGCCCCAGGTGGCGCAAATTGATGTCACCGATGTGCTTTTTGATCGGGTAGCATTGAGCAGCTTGCCGCGCGAATATGTCGAGCGCATGGTGTCGGATGCCCTTAATTGGATTAGCGGTAAGCCCTACAGGCCCCGAAATTCTGCGCTGCTTAGGGCTATTGCCGCAAAAAAAACCGAAACTCTGCACGGATGTGTCCTAATACCGCAGCCTGAGAATGTACTGCGCATTTCTCGGGAGTTTTCTGTGGTTGAGGGTTTGGTGGCCCAGGGTGGCGCGCCCTGGGATGGCCGGGTATCCATCACAAAATGTAAGAAATCATATGAAATTCGGGCGCTTGGCCCCTCTGGTCTCGCGCAATGCCCGGAGTGGCGGGAGAGTGGTCGTCCGCGTTTAGCGCTTTTGGCCAGCCCGTCTTTGTGGCAAGGGAAAACCCTTTTGGCCGCACCAATGGCGCATTTTGGCCCAAAAGATATGCTTGAGGTAGTTTCACCGCCCTGGGAATGATAGTAACCCATTGAATAAAGCGGTATGATGTCTATCTTAAGTCAAAGTCCGACGCTATACCGTGTCGACACATTGCGGTTCTAATAGGAGTTTCCCTTGGGTAATCTACGCAACCTCGCCTTTTGGTTTGTATTGTTCATCTTGCTATTGATGTTGTTTCGTTTGTTTTCTGGGGATGCAGGTACAGCCTCGAGCCGCAGTACGACCTATTCTGACTTTGTTCAGGCGGTTGAAAATGGGCAAGTCAGCCGCGCAACGCTGGATGGTGAAACGGTCACTTATACTGGGCCAAATGGCACGGAATATGTCACAATCGTTCCAGGTGATGCGCAGATCAGCGATCTTTTGGTGTCTAAAGGCGTGAGCGTTGCTGCCACGTCGCAAGAAACTTCAATGTTCCAATCGATTCTGTTGTCGCTCCTGCCGATCATGCTGCTGGTTGGGGTGTGGATCTATTTTATGAACCGGATGCAGGGCGGTGGTAAGGGCGGAGCTATGGGCTTTGGCAAGAGTCGCGCGAAGATGCTCACCGAAAAGCAGGGCAATGTCACATTTGACGATGTTGCTGGCATTGACGAAGCCAAAGAAGAGCTGGAAGAAATTGTTGATTTTCTGAAGAACCCGCAAAAATTTAGCCGATTGGGCGGTAAAATTCCTAAAGGGGCTTTGCTGGAAGGCGCTCCGGGCACGGGTAAGACCCTCCTTGCGCGGGCCATTGCGGGTGAAGCGGGCGTGCCTTTCTTTTCGATCTCTGGTTCGGATTTTGTGGAGATGTTTGTGGGCGTCGGTGCGAGCCGGGTCCGCGATATGTTTGAGCAGGCGAAGAAGAATGCGCCCTGCATTTTGTTTATCGATGAAATCGACGCTGTTGGCCGGGCGCGTGGTGCGGGCTACGGCGGTGGAAATGATGAGCGTGAGCAAACACTCAATCAGCTTTTGGTTGAAATGGATGGTTTTGAAGCCAACGAGGGCATCATTATCGTGGCGGCGACAAACCGCAAAGATGTGCTTGATCCGGCTTTGCTGCGTCCGGGGCGTTTTGACCGGCAGGTAACTGTTCCCAGTCCGGATCTGAGAGGGCGCGAGAAAATCTTGGGCGTGCATGCGCGCAAATTGCCGACGGGCCCTGATTTGGATTTGCGGATCATTGCCCGCGGTACCCCTGGTTTCTCGGGTGCGGATCTCGCCAATTTGGTAAATGAATCGGCACTGGCCGCCGCGCGTATTGGGCGCCGTTTGGTGACTATGGAAGATTTTGAAAAAGCCAAGGATAAGATCCTTATGGGCGCGGAGCGGCGCTCCATGGTGCGCACCAAGGAACAATTGGAGAAAACAGCCTATCACGAGGCCGGTCATGCTCTGGTGGGTTCGCTTCTGCCAAAATGCCAACCTGTTTATAAAGCCACAATCATTGCCCGTGGCGGCGCTGGCGGTATGGTAATGAGCTTGCCAGAAATGGATCGCCTCAACTTCTACCGAGACGAGTGCCATGACGAGTTGGCGATGACCATGGCGGGTAAAGCAGCTGAGATCTTCAAATATGGCGAAGATCAGGTGTCCAATGGCCCGTCAGGCGATATTCAACAGGCCTCTAATCTGGCGCGGGCTATGGTCATGCGTTGGGGCATGTCCGATAAAGTTGGTAATATTGACTATTCCGAAGCGGCGGAAGGCTATTCTGGCCGGACATCCGGCCTGTCGACCTCGGCGGCTACCAAGGAATTGATCGAAACTGAGGTGCGCAGCTTTGTGCAAAATGGTTATGATTTGGCCATGAAAACCATCCTTGACAATAAAGAGCGCTTTGAGAATTTGGCGCAGGGTCTTTTGGAATATGAGACCCTCACCGGAGCAGAAATCAAAAAGGTGATGGAGGGCGAGAGCCTTGACCGTGATGGTGATGAGGATGACAGCGCGACATCTGGCGGCACACCATCGGTGACGGCAGTGCCCAAAACCAAGCAGAAGCCGAGCGGCAGCAGTGGCAGCGGCGGGATGGAACCTGAGCCCACGGCCTAAGACTTTGAGCCCCTGCCAGATACAAAGGCGGGGGCTTTTTTAAGGAGGCGCAGCTATGCCTGTTTTGCGCGCAACAAATGTTTATCTCACCATTACTTGGCTGGGCGTGGTTACCCATCGGCGCGACATTGAAATCGAGACAGAGCCGCGCAAAAGGCTGGACTTGGATTGGGACGGGGTTACCGGTGCTGCGCATCTAGGGCGGACCCGTGCTTCAGACAGCCGTGTCTTACAACAGCATCCGTGTGGCACGGAGATCATCAATGTTCGGCAGCTAAGCATCGTCAGTCAGGAAGAAATTGATGAGATTGCGCGCGACATGGGGCTTGCGCATTTCAATCCCCAGTGGCTGGGGGCAACGATGGTGCTGTCAGGATGCCCAGATTTCTCCCATCTCCCGCCGTCTTCACGGCTCCAGGCACCGCAAGGCACGACCCTGGTGGTGGATATGCAAAATTACCCTTGCCACCAAGTCGGCATGACCATTGAACGGGATCTGCCAGGGCAGGGGAAATCGTTTAAAGCCCATGCAAAGGGCAAGCGCGGCGTGACCGCATGGGTCGAGCGCCCCGGCGACCTGGTCTTGGGCGATGTGCTGCGCCTGCATTGCCCAGAGCAACGGGCCTGGCAGGCGGACGGACAAATGCGCTTTTTATAGGCCTGCATAGCTGGATTGGATTAAGTGATCCAAAGAATAAGGTCTGCGGCACCAATCAGCATTATGATATGCAAAATGAAAATGTCTCGTTTCAAAGACGTGTCCTACTAATGTCCCTAAATGTTAGCAAAAAAATTTCAAAGTTGTAGCACGGGTTTCCAATGAACCCCACAGAGGTCAATTGGCTGCCGCACACGCGAGTGCAAATGTCGGATTTACTCTGCTACTTTGTCGCAGATCGCGGTACATGCAACGGTATACTTTGATCAAGCGGTCACATTGGAGACGTAAAGTGAGCTATAAATCGGATATTGAAATTGCACGCGGTGCTTCAAAAGCCCTCATTCAGGACATTGGCGCAAAGATTGGAATCGAGAGCAAAGATCTTCTGCCTTACGGCCACGATAAGGCCAAAGTGAGCCAGTCTTTCATCAATTCCGTTCAAGACCGTAAGAATGGCAAGTTGATCTTGGTGACCGCCATCAATCCAACGCCAGCGGGTGAAGGTAAGACCACGACCACCGTTGGTCTTGGCGATGGTTTGAACCGCATCGGCAAGAAGGCAATGGTCTGTATTCGTGAAGCCTCTTTGGGGCCGAATTTCGGTATGAAGGGTGGCGCAGCCGGGGGCGGCTACGCGCAAATCGTGCCGATGGAAGATATGAACTTGCACTTCACTGGCGATTTCCACGCAATCACCTCGGCGCATAGTCTTTTGTCCGCGATGATCGATAACCACATCTATTGGGGCAATGAGCTTGATATCGACACGCGCCGCGTGGTGTGGCGCCGGGTTGTTGATATGAATGACCGCGCCCTGCGCCAGATCACAACCTCTTTGGGTGGGGTGTCCAATGGGTTCCCACGCGAAGCGGGTTTTGACATCACCGTTGCCTCGGAGGTAATGGCCATTCTTTGTTTGGCCAAAGATCTGACCGATCTGCAAAAACGCCTTGGTGATATGATCGTGGCCTATCGTCGTGACCGCAGCCCGGTTTTTGCACGAGACATTAAAGCAGATGGTGCGATGACCGTCCTGCTGAAAGATGCGATGCAGCCTAACCTAGTACAAACTTTGGAAAATAACCCTGCCTTTGTGCATGGTGGTCCATTTGCCAATATTGCCCACGGCTGTAACTCGGTGATCGCCACAACAACCGCTCTGAAGCTTTGTGATTACGTGGTGACGGAGGCCGGATTTGGTGCCGACTTGGGCGCAGAGAAATTCCTCAACATCAAGTGCCGCAAAGCGGGGCTCGCGCCGTCCGCTGTGGTGCTGGTGGCGACGGTTCGAGCGATGAAAATGAACGGTGGTGTCGCGAAGGCTGATCTTGGCGTTGAGAATGTGGACGCGGTGAAAGCTGGTTGCCCGAACTTGGGACGCCACATCGAAAACCTGAAGAGTTTTGGCGTGCCTGTGGTTGTCGCAATCAACCATTTCGTCACCGATACTGAGGCTGAAGTGCAAGCGGTAAAAGACTTTGTGGCCGGGCAAGGCTCCGAAGCAATTATTTCGCAACATTGGGAATTTGGCGGCAAGGGCGCTGAAGCCTTGGCCACACGTGTGGCGGAGGTTGCAGATTCGGATATGGCCAATTTTGCGCCGATCTACGCAGATGAAATGCCGCTGGCTGAAAAGATCCAAACCATCTGTAAACGCATCTACCGCGCCGATGAGGCTTTGATGGATCAAAAGATCCGCAATCAGTTGAAGGATTGGGAGGCGCAGGGCTATGGGCACTTGCCCGTCTGTATGGCCAAGACCCAATACAGCTTCAGCACGGATCCGAATCTGCGCGGTGCGCCTGTGGGCCACTCAGTGCCGGTTCGTGAAGTGCGCCTTTCCGCCGGCGCTGGCTTTATTGTAGCGGTTTGCGGCGAAATCATGACCATGCCGGGATTGCCGCGCAAGCCAGCTGCCGAAACAATCATGCTCAATGATGCGGGTGAAATCGAAGGCTTGTTCTAAGCACGTCCCCGCGCCTTTGGATGCGGGGATGCGCCTTTGGGTTTCCGATTTGAAGGCAGAAATTTTGGGTTTGGGAGATGATAGATGACTGCACAGTTGATTGATGGCAAGGCCTTCGCGGCGCAGGTGCGCGGGCAGGTGAGCGAACATGTGGCACGCTTGGATCAAGACCATGGCATTGTGCCGGGTCTTGCGGTGGTATTGGTGGGCGAAGATCCGGCCAGCCAGGTCTATGTGCGCTCCAAGGGCAAGCAAACGGTTGAAGTCGGTATGACCTCGTTTGAACACAAGCTTGACGCCTCTGTCAGCGAAGAAGAGTTGATCGCAGTCATCGATCAGTTGAATGGCGATCCTGCTGTGCATGGAATTTTGGTGCAATTGCCTTTGCCCAAGCACTTAAACGAGGAATTAGTGATCGGCTGTATTGACCCGGCCAAAGATGTTGATGGCTTCCATATCTCAAACGTCGGCCTGTTGGGTACGGGGCAAAAATCTATGGTGCCCTGCACCCCTTTGGGGTGTTTGATGATGCTTCGCAATCACTTCGGCTCACTGTCGGGCTGTGAAGCGGTGGTTATTGGCCGTTCGAATATCGTCGGTAAGCCTATGGCGCAGCTTTTACTGGGCGATAGCTGTACGGTCACAATTGCACATTCTCGCACCAAGGATCTGCCGGAGGTGGTTCGCCGGGCTGATATCGTGGTGGCGGCGGTGGGCCGGCCGGAAATGGTGCCAGGGGATTGGATCAAACCCGGGGCTGTGGTGATTGACGTGGGCATTAATCGGATTGCTGCGCCAGAAAAAGGCGAGGGCAAGATGAAATTGGTGGGGGATGTCGATTTTGCCAGCTGTGCCGCAGTTGCAGGCGCGATCACCCCCGTGCCGGGTGGCGTCGGTCCCATGACCATTGCCTGTTTGCTGGCCAATACTTTGACGGCGACCTGCCGGGCTAATGATTTGCCCGAGCCGGAAGGATTGACCGCTTAAAGGTATTTTCATGCCGCGGGGGCAAGGCTATATAGGCGCATGTCTGATGTTTTGCCTGCCGCCCTCACTGACTGGTTCACCCAAAAAGGCTGGCAACCCCATGCGCATCAATTGCAAGTCATGGAGGCGCGCGGCAATCCCGCTTGCCTGCTGATCGCCCCGACCGGCTGTGGTAAAACCTTGGCGGGGTTCTTGCCGAGCCTTGCAGATTTGGTGCAGGCCCCCCATGCTGGCCTTCACACGCTCTATGTCTCTCCCCTCAAAGCTCTGGCGGCAGATATCAAACGCAATCTGCACGGGCCGGCGGAGGAGATGGGCCTGGATATTCGCATTGAGGATCGTACCGGTGACACTAGCGCCACGCAAAAGCGGCGCCAGCGCGTGGATCCGCCGCAAATTTTGCTAACCACGCCTGAAAGCCTGGCGCTATTGACCAGTTATAGCGATGCGGAGCGCCTTTTTTCTGGGCTCAAGCGGGTGGTGCTTGATGAGGTGCATGCACTCAGCGAGTCAAAACGCGGTGATCAGCTGATGCTCTCGCTGGCGGCTTTGCAGCGCATGTGCCCAGGTATGCAGCGCATTGGCTTATCGGCTACGGTGCAAGACCCAGAAGAGATTGCGCGCTTTGTGGCCTGCCATCCGGCTCCTTGTCACATTATTCAAGCGCCGCCCGGCCCTTTGCCCGATATTGCCATGTTGCA